>VFQN01000045.1_pt1 | contig 283678 bp, 259 predicted proteins | sample 3512371 | NCBI WGS metagenome assembly VFQN01 (sample SAMN10412370, study PRJNA504923) | tailings metagenome | isolation source: Replicate 2 from Balatoc abandoned mine | place: Philippines: Itogon, Benguet | collected 2017-08-28 | reverse complement strand
GCTCCCTAAACCAATTCTGGGCGCGGGCTTTGCGGGCTTCGATGTCGGTCATGATGTCATCGCCAAGGTCTGCGCAGATAGAGGTCGAAGAGATGCGCCGCAAGCCCGGCCAGCAACCAGGCTGCGATCACGGGCCACGCCGCGCCGGTCAACGCGCCGCGCAGCGCCAGCAGCAACCCGGCACCGGCCAGCATCGTGGGCAAAAAGTCGAACGGTGGCGGCACCTTGGCGATGACGATGCGCAAGACGCAGAGCAGCGCGAATTGCAGCACCATCAGCGCCAGAATCGCGTCGACGACGAGGCCGCTTGCGAAGAACTCCGCCATTGCCGAACGCGCCTCCCGTCAGCCTTCGAACGGCGCGTTGAGCCGGACGATCTCGAAATTGAGGATCGCCGCGAAGCTTACCCACGCGATATAGGGCAGGAGCCACGCCGCCGCACGCGGCGAAATGGGGCGCAAGGCGAAGATCAGGGCCGCGATCGAAAGCCACAGCAGCGCGACCTCGACCAGCGCCCAATCGGGCCGGCGCAGCGTGAAGAACAAGCCGCTCCACGCCATGTTGAGCAGCATGTTGAACGCAAAGAGCCACATAATGGTCAGGCGTGCGGCACGTCCGCGCGCAGCGGCCCAGGCTTCCGCAAAGGACCATGCGCAAGCGGCGAAGATCAGCGTCCAGGCGGGCCCGAAGGCCCAACCCGGCGGCTGCCAGCTCGGCTTCGCGAGCGATTCGTACCAAGGTCCGATTTCGGTCATCGCTCCGCCGGCCATGGCGACGGCGATCGCGCAGGCGACACCGGCGGCGAAGGGCCGCGATCGGCTTTTCTTCGCGAAAATCATGGCCGCAGGAAGCCCAGCAGATGGCCGATATCCTTGAAGAAGATCCGCATATGCGCGCCCGGCCGCGCGCGCACGAGTTCCTTGTTCATGTAGGAATCGAAAGTCAGCTTCTGCACGTCGCAATCGCGGCAGATATCGACGAAACTCTCGCGCCGCTTTTCCGACGCGTACCAAAAGCGCTGCATGATCCGCAGGATCAGGAACACGATGCCGTGCTTGGCGAGGAAGCGTTTGCGCGCGGCGGCCAACGCACGCGCGTCACCGGTGGCGAGGAATTCCGTAGCCGCCTGCGCGGCCACGCGTCCGCCATACATCGCATAATAAATGCCTTCGCCCGAGGCAGGAGCGACAACGCCCGCAGCGTCGCCCGCGAGCAGCACGTCGCGGCCGTTGTCCCAGCGGGGCAGAGGCTTCAGCGGAATCGGCGCGCCCTCGCGGCGGATCGTGCGGCAATTCCCGAGCCCGGCGATCGCGCGCGTTTCGGCGACGGCGTTGCGCAGCGAGAATCCCTTTTGCGCGGAACCCGTGCCGACGCTGGTCGTCTTCCCGTGCGGAAAAATCCACGCGTAGAAATCGGGCGAGGTTTTGCCGCGATAAATCACATCGCAGCGCGCCGGATCGAAATCGACGCCGCCGCTTTGCGGGGATTCGACGATTTCGTGATACGCGAACACCAAATTGCTGCGGTCGCTGGCGCCGATCTCGCGCCGCGCGACGGCGGAGTTGGCGCCGTCGGCGCCGATGACCAAACGCACGCGCGCATGATGGGCGATTTCGGTGCCGTCCGCGTTACGGGCGGTCCAGCGCAGCACGGTGGCGCCCGCGTCGCCGCTCAGCACGCGATCGAAATCGCCGGTCCGGCGCGTGGCGCCCGCGCGCTGCGCGCGTTCGCGCAGGAATTCGTCGAAGACCTCGCGGTCGACCATGCCGACATAGCCGCCTTCGATGGGGATATCGACGTGTTTTCCCGACGGCGCCACCATGCGCGCCGCACCGATCCGCGCGACCAGCAGCGAGTCTGGGATCGCGAAGTCGGCGATCAGACGCGGCGGAATGGCACCGCCGCAGGGCTTGATCCGTCCGGCGCGGTCGAGCAGCAACACGCGCGCGCCGGTGCGCGCCAAATCCTCGGCGGCCGTAGCGCCCGCCGGACCGCCGCCGACGACGGCGACGTCGTATTCCTCGATCGAGTCGGGCGCGACATTCGCGCCGAGTGCGGCGCGCGGTTCCGGCGCCAACGCGGCGCGCGCGGCAATACCAAGCGCGAGCGCCGCCGACAGCGCGAAGAGCAGCGCCTCGCCCGCGAAGACGATCGCATAGGCGGCGATGGCGTCGTTCAGCAGCAAGCGCGCGATATCCGCACCGGCGGCGCCGGCGATACCGCCTGCGCCGAAGGCGATGGCTTGCGAGGCGCCCCACATGCCCATGCGTGTGCCTTCGCGGCCCGCATGACCGCTGCCGACCTGCGTCATCATCGCGCCGATGGCCGCGGCCGCGAACATGCCGTTTGCGACGCCCAGCACGAAGGTCATCGCCTCGATCGACAGGATGGCGTAGCCGAATCCCGCCGCGACGAGCAGCGACAGCGCTGCACCGGAGCTTAAGCAGCCATAGGCCGTCCAGCGCAGCAGATCGGTTTTGGCGCCCGACCCGAAGACCGTGCTCGCGATCGCTAGAATCACCATCCCGGCAAGCACGCCCGCATGCTGAATGCCGGAAAGCGACGTCGTCTGGCCCGGCGTCATGCCGTACAGCGTCGCAGCGAAAGGCTCGAGGATCAGATCCTGCGCGCTATAGGCGAGCATCGAGACGAAGATCAGGATCGTAAACAGCCGCGTTTGCGGCTCGCGCCAGGCTTGCGCCAGCGCCGCGCCGAAGCCGGGCATGTCGCGTGCAGGGGCGGGGGCGGCCGTTCTTGCCGGCACGTTTCCTTCGAGTCCGCGCAACGCGAGCAGCGCCAACGCGAAAGCGAGCGCCGAGATGCACGTCGAAACGGCGACCAACCGGCCAGTCGAAAAGGGGTCGAGGAATCGTCCGGCGGTGCCGGCCGTGACCGCGAAACCCACGATCATCATGATCCACACGATCGTCGCGGCGGCGGCGCGCCGCTCGTTCGCCACGCGTTTCGACAAAAGCACCAGCAGCGTCGTGCCGGCGCAACCGGCGCCCGTGCCGACCATCGCGAAACCCGCGACGGCGATGGCTATGCCCAGTGCCGTGTCGCTTTCCATCGCAGCGACCCCGCCGGCCGCAACCACGCCGCCGGCGCAAAGTGCGGCCATGCCGCCGACGATCCATGGCGTGCGCCGCCCGCCGCGATCGGAGCCATAGCCCCAGCGCGGGCGCATCACCTGCAAGGCGTAGTGGAGAGCAAGCAAAGCGCCCGGCACGATCGCGGGCAGCGCCAATTCGACGATCATTACGCGATTGAGCGTCGACGTGGCGATCACCACCACGGCGCCGAGGGCTGCTTGCACGAGCCCGATCCGTACGACGCCGAACCATCCGAGCGCAGGATTCAACCGGTTCGAAGCGTCGTCGGTCAATCGGCCCATTCCTTCCGCGCGGGGCGCGGAAATTCAGATATCAAGTTTGCGGCGTGCCGGAACCAGGCGATCCGCCGCGGCGACCGCGTGCGGCCCATCAACTGCGGTACCGTCGGCGCCGATTTCCAGGGCGAGTTTCGGATTGTCGTCGAAGAGGCAACCGCCGACGAGAACGGCAAGGTCGCGCCCGCGGGTCGCGCGCCGTACCGATTTGATGCAGCGTTCGAGCGCGGACAGATCGCGTTCGGACGCGCAGGATAGCCCGATCAAATCGATCCTTTCGTCGCGGACGCGCCGGCCGAGGGCGTTCGCCGACACGTCGGAATCCCAGATTGTCGTCCAACCGGCGCGCGCGAGAAACTCGGCGATCATCATCGGGCCGAAAACGTGTTGTACGCCCGGCGCGGGTGCGATCAACGCCAGTCGCGCATCGCCCGACGGGTTTCCAACGAAGCGCGGCCGGAATTCATGGAGCAGTATCTGCAATCGCGCCATACCGGTCGTAACCTGGACGAAATCCAGCGTATCTGCCGTCCAGCGTTCGCCGAGCAAACGGGCCGCGGGCGCAAGCAGCGAAAGATAAAGCCGGTCGATCGGCGCGCCGCCCGCGATCATCCGTTCGATGTAGTCGATCGTCGCGCGCTCGTCCGAACCCAATGTCGTCTCGGCGAACGCTTCGACATCGATGCGTGCGAATTCCGCTGCCGCACCGGCGATCAGTTCTGCGTTTGCTCGAAGAAGTTTGGGGATCACAGCGCGCTCCAGCAAAACTTCGATCGCTTGCCGACGTTTTGCGGTGTAGATCGGCTTGATACCGGTGAAGAACTCACGCGGTTTCGTGACATTGGCACTCGCCGAAGCAAACGCTCGCATTGTGCCGCTCCCCTCGGCCGCCGTGCCGTTCGCCGCGATTTAGCGGTCGTAGACGGATTTGGCAGGCTCCCGGAAGAAGCGTTGCTCGATATTGGACACATGTCAACGAATGCTTACACTTTTTCATTTGCCGACTTCGGTTTGTGACTATGCAGCAATTCCGTCAGTCTAGGTGGACAATCTAATGTCGCAGGGGCATCGCATTGGTTTCGTGTGCGCTTCCCGTTGGCACTCTCGAGCGGTGTGTGCCGGGGCGATACTTGTGTACCCCGAAAAATATTTTCATTCCGCAACGCACGCAACGTCAAGAATCAGGCGTTGGCGCCGATCGCGATGGCGCAAGCCATCATGCCGAGCACGTAGAGTCCCGTGCCGGTGGCGTTGTACCAAGGCGCGCGCGCCGCCGGCGCTGCCAATAGACGCATCATCAGCAGCAATTGGATGCCGAGCGCCGCGATTACCGCGATCGCCGCGAACGGATGTCCCCAATACAGCAACAGCAGAATTGCGGCGGCTTGCGGCAATGCCATGAAAGCGCAAGCGACCTTGGCCGCGCGCGCGACGCCCAGACGCGCGGGCAACGAGCCGATTCCCATCTTCAAATCGCCTTCGATCGATTTGAAGTCGTTGAGCGTCATGATGCCGTGTGCGCCGACACTATAAAGCGCCGCGAAAGCGAGGATTTTCGCATCGGGCATCGCGGCGCCCATAACGGCCGCACCGGTGATCCAGGGCAGGCCTTCGTAGCAGACTGCGACGGCCGAGTTGCCGTACCAGCCGTTGCGCTTCAACCGAAACGGCGGCGCGCTATAGGCCCAGGCGAGCGCCAAGCCGACGCAAGTCGCGTAGAAGCCCCAGTCGCCGAGCAACCAGCCCACGCCCAGCGAAACGATCGTCCAGCCGATCGCAATGTAAAGCCCCCAATTGCCGGGGATTCGGCCGGACGGGATCGGGCGCATCGGTTCGTTGATCGCGTCGACATGGCGATCGAACCAATCGTTGACGGCCTGGCTTGTCGCGCAGACCAGCGGACCGCACAGCACGATGCCGAGGATGACCAGCCCGGGCGCTTCGAAGATCGGCCGGCCGGCGGAAACGACGCCGCAGGCATAGGCCCACATCGACGCGAACCAGGTGATCGGTTTGAAAAGTTCGAGAATCGCCGACGGTCGCGGCAGCGCCGATACGTTCTGCGGCGTATCAGTCATTCTCGACGTCGCTGGGATCGTCGAGTGCGTAGCGGCGGAGTTTCACGTAAAGGCTTTGACGGCTAAGGCCGAGCATTTCCGCCGCCGAGGCGCGATTGTCGCCCGTTAATTCCAACGCGGCTTCGATACACATCTTCTCGATCGCGTCGGTCGACTCGCGCACGAGATCTTTGAGCGAGACGCGGCCGATCAGCTCGACGAGCTGTTCGGGCGAGCGCGATCCCGACCCCGCGGCGCCGGGCGGGGCGATGCGCCCTTCGACGCTGCGCACCGCGAGCACGATGCGCGCATCCTTGCCGCGGCCTTGCAGAACGCCGTTGATCTCGACGTCCGTCAGCATCCCCTTGTCGCCGCGCAGCACGGTCGCGAAGTTCCGCACATGCCCGCGCTGGCGCAAATTGGCGAGCAGCACGTCGCAATCCACGCCGTCGCGGCCAATCCAGCGTTCCAGCGGATGGCCGGTCGCGACCTCTGCGGACGAGACCTGTGCGAACTGCATGAATGCCGGATTCGCCTGAATAAGATTGCCGTCGGTATGGGCGACGACGAGGCCGTCGGGCGAATCCGCCGACGGTTCGATCGCGCCGTTGCGCCCGTTCGCCGTTCCGGCGCCGTTGGCGGCCTTGGTGATCGCGACGAACAGCGGCGCGTCGGGTGCGTCACCGACGGTGGAGATCGTCACGTTCAGCGCGCCTTTGTCGCCCGCCATTTCGACGGCGGCGATCTGCTCGCGGCCGGTGGCGCGCATGCGTGCGACGGCGCTTTCGAAGTTTTTGCGGCCGCCGGCGGACAGCAGATCGACGAATCCGCGCGAGATGCCGCGCTTCAGCGCGGCGCCCAGCAAGCCTTGGGCGGCCAGATTGGCTTCCGCGACCTTGCCGCTGGGCTGTTCGAGAATCAGGATCGCGTTGGGCGAATTCTGGAACAGCAGGCGATAGCGGGTTTCGGTCTTCCGTACGCGCGACAGGTCGCGTTCCATCGCGAATTGCGCGTCGGTCAGACGCTGCTGCAAGGCCGAGACGCCGCGCAGATCGCGCCCGAAGACGAGGGTGCGGCCACTTTCAGGCAGCGCAACGGCCGCGTGCTGAATGGGAATATCCGCCCCTTTGCGCGTCGGATAATTGACGTGACGCCATTTCGGCTCGAGGCCGTCGGCCGCTTCGCGCAACATTATCGCGATTTTCGCACGGCTTTCGGACGTGACGAGATCGGACAAACGCTTGCCGATCCATTTCTCGGGCTGCCCGAATTGCTCGCCGAGTCCCGGCGGACGGATGCTGACGTCGCGTACAATGTCGCGGCCGTCGATCGAGAGCACCATGTCGCACGCCGCCGAAACCAGACGCGCGGCGGTGGCCGCCGACAGGCCTTCGAAGGTCTTCGTAGGCGTAGCGAACTCGAACATCCGGCGCGATTCCTTTGGGTCAGCGCGTTTCATCACGGTTTACCCGCAGCCCTGATTCGGCGCAACGCCAGTGAAAAGATTTCGGACAATCAAAGTGTTCGCATAAGTTTACAGTTTTCCATCCCCGCCTCTACTGCAATGCAGCAATTGATCTGTCGGCAGCTTTTGTGAAGTTGCCAACTGTAACGTTTTCGAGACGCTTGATGCGCCTGCGATACGGCAGCTTCGCCGGCGCAGATGCATCGATTGGTCCCGTGTCTTGGAAATTAGCTTGCTGCGGCCTCGCGTATGTGTCAACTTTGATTGACGTTCGGAATAATTTACACACAGACATCCGGACCTGCTGACGAAAGCGCGCTCCACTTCGAGGCGCGCCCGGCAAGAGGGAGCACGCGATGCACACCCTTCCGAATTGCGTTCCGGGTAACGATCCGTTCCCCCGTTCCGCCAGCCGGCATGCGGCGCAGGTGCGCCAATGATCGGCCGCCTCGTCCTCGACCGCGTCGTTGAGCGCTTCGATGGCTGCCCGTGGTCGTCCGTCGCCGGACGCCGGGCCGATTCGAACGTTCCGGATCGTATGCCGCTTTATACGCCCGAAGAACGCCGCCGGCGCGACGCCACCCCGTGGACCTTGGTGCAGGGCATCCTGGCGCCGGTCCAATTCGTCATCTTCCTGATCAGCCTTGCGCTGGTCCTGCGTTATCTCGCGACGGGCGAGGGCCACACGGCCGCCGCCGCATCCGTCGTGGTCAAGACGATGGCGCTGTACGCGATCATGGTCACCGGCGCGATCTGGGAACGTGTCGTGTTCGGCCGATATCTCTTCGCGCGCGCCTTCTTCTGGGAGGACGTGTTCAGCATCCTCGTGCTGGCGCTGCACACCGCCTATCTGGTCGCCTTGTTCGGCGGCTATGGCAGCGCGCACGACCAGATGATGCTGGCGCTGGCGGCCTATGCCACCTACGTCGTCAATGCCGCGCAATTCCTGATCAAGCTGCGCGAGGCGCGGCGCGACGCGGCGTGGGAAACGCCCGCGACGGGCCGGATCGGCGGCTTGGCGCAATGACCCCGGAAACACGCGAGGTTCAAGTCCTACGCGAGCGCGGTCAGCGCGAAGTGTTTTGCGGGCTGACCGGGATCGTCTGGCTTCATCGCAAGATCCAGGACGCGTTCTTCCTGGTTGTGGGCTCGCGAACCTGCGCGCATCTCGTGCAATCGGCCGCCGGCGTGATGATCTTCGCCGAGCCGCGTTTCGCGACCGCGATCATCGACGAGCGCGATCTGGCCGGTTTGGCCGACGCCAACGAGGAACTCGACCGCGTGGTCGGGCGTTTGTTGGAGCGCCGCTCGGACATCAAGATGCTGTTCCTCGTCGGGTCATGTCCGTCGGAGGTGATCAAGCTCGATCTCGGCCGCGCGGCGCAACGCCTGTCGCGTATCCATTCCCCGCGCGTGCGCGTGCTGAACTACTCGGGCAGCGGCATCGAAACGACCTTCACCCAAGGCGAGGATGCGTGCCTTGCCGCGCTTGTGCCCGAAATGGCGGCGAGCGACGCCAAGGAACTGCTGGTCGTCGGCGCGCTTGCCGATGTGGTTGAAGACCAGTTCCGCCGCTTGTTCGCACGTTTGGGTGTGGGCCCCGTGCGCTTTCTGCCGCCGCGCCAATCGGGCGAACTGCCGGGCGTGGGGCCGGGCACGCGGTTCATTCTGGCGCAACCGTTCCTTGCGGATACGGTCGTCGCGCTCGAACGGCGCGGCGCCACGCGCATCGCCGCACCTTTCCCTTTGGGCGTCGAAGGCACGACCGGCTGGTTCCAGGCCGCCGCCGCCGCGTGGGGCAAGGCGCCGGAAGATGTCGCGCGCGAATTGGCGCCGGAAATCGCGCGCGCAAAAACGGCCCTCGCGCCGAAAGCCGCGGCCCTTGCGGGCAAGACGATCTTCTTCTTCCCCGACTCGCAGCTCGAAATTCCGCTGGCGCGCTTCCTGGCGCGCGAGACCGGGATGCGCCCGCTAGAGATCGGCACGCCGTATCTCCATCGCGCATTGCTGTCGGAAGAACTGCCGCTGCTGCCGGCCGACGCGTTGCTCAGCGAAGGTCAGGATGTCGAGCGTCAGCTCGACCGCTTGCGTGCGGCGCGCCCCGATCTGACCGTGTGCGGTCTGGGCCTTGCCAATCCGCTCGAAGCCGAAGGCCTCGCGACCAAATGGTCGATCGAATTGCTGTTTGCGCCGATCCACGGCTTCGATCAAGCGGCGGATCTCGCCGAACTCTTCCGCCGCCCGCTCGAGCGGCGGCGCCGGTTGGCGGCCTAGCGCCATGCAACTGACCCTTTGGACATATGAAGGTCCGCCGCATATCGGCGCCATGCGCGTGGCGACCGCGATGCGCGATCTGCATTACGTGCTGCATGCGCCCCAGGGCGACACTTACGCCGATCTGCTGTTCACCATGATCGAACGGCGCGATCGCCGCCCGCCGGTCACCTACACGACCTTTCAGGCCCGCGATTTGGGCGGCGATACGGCGGAGCTGTTCAAGACGGCCGCGCGCGAAGCCTATGAGCGCTTCCGGCCGACGGCGATGATCGTCGGCGCGTCGTGCACCGCCGAACTGATCCAGGACGATCCGGGCGGCTTGGCCCGCACGCTGGGCCTGCCGATCCCGGTCGTCGCGCTCGAGCTGCCGGCCTATCAGAAGAAGGAAAACTGGGGTGCGGCCGAGACGTTCTATCGTCTCGTGCGCGGGCTCGCTGGTGGCGCGCCCGTCGTGCCGCCGCGCGCGGCGGGCCGTGTGCCGACCTGCAATATTCTGGGCCCCACGGCGCTGGGCTTCCGCCATCGCGACGACGTCGCGGAGATTTCGGCGCTGCTGCGCAAGATGGGGATCGAGGTTTCGATCGTGGCGCCGCTGGGCGCTTCGCCCGCCGATCTCGTCAAGCTGGGCGAGGCCGATTTCAATGTCGTCCTCTATCCCGAAATCGCGCTACCGGCGGCGCAATGGCTGGAACGTAAATTCGGTCGGCCCTATACGCGCACCGTTCCGATCGGCCGCTTGGCGACCGCGGAGTTCGTCGCGGAGGTCGCGGCCCTTGCGGGTGTCGATCCGGCCTTGGGGCAGGGCGGCGATGCCGCGCGGTCCGAGTGGTACGCGAAATCGGTCGACTCCGGCTATCTCACCGGCAAGCGTGTCTTCGTGTTCGGCGACGCGACGCATGCCATCGCCGCCGCGCGGATCGCGGCCGAGGAAATCGGCTTCGACGTTGTGGGTTTGGGCACCTATTCGCGCGAGTTCGCGCGCGAGACGCGCGCTGCCGCCCAGCGCTACGGCATCGAAGCGCTGATCACCGACGATTATCTAGATGTCGAAGCCGCCATCGCCGCGGCCCAGCCCGAATTGGTGCTCGGCACGCAAATGGAGCGGCATATCGCCAAGCGCCTGGGCGTGCCGTGCGCGGTCATCTCCGCGCCCGTGCATGTGCAGGATTTCCCCGCGCGCTACTCGCCGCAGATGGGGCATGAAGGTGCGAACGTGCTGTTCGACACCTGGATCCATCCGCTGATGATGGGGCTGGAGGAACATCTGCTGGCGATGTTCCGCGAGGATTTCGAGTTCAACGATCGTGCGGCCCCGTCGCATTTGGGCGCCAAGGCCGCCCCGACCGAAAGCGCCGCGAAACCCGTCGCAAGCGCCGTCCCGCCGCAAACGGCAACGAGCGACGCGATCCTCGCCTGGGCGAGCGAGGCGGAGCTCGAACTCAAGAAAATTCCGTTCTTCGTGCGCGGCAAGGCCCGCCGGAACTGCGAAACCTACGCGCGCGAACGCGGCGTTCGCCTCATCACCGTGGAGACGCTTTACGATGCCAAAGCGCATTTCTCCCGCTGACGCCACACCCATTCGGGTGGTTCTGGTCACGATGGACAGCCATCTGACCGGGGCGGCGATGGCTGCCGCCGCGGGCTTGCGCAAAGAATTGCCGGGGCTGCAACTCGCCGTGCACGCCGCCGACCGCTGGGACAACGATCCCGCGCTGCTGGAGAAATGCAAAGCCGACATCGCGGCGGGCGACATCGTCGTCGCGACGATGCTGTTCCTTGACGATCATATCCGCGCCGTACTGCCCGCACTGACGGCGCGGCGCGCCGAATGCGACGCGATGGTCGGCTGCCTGTCGGCGGGCGAGGTCGTGAAACTCACGCGCCTGGGCCGCTTCGATATGTCGGCGGAGGCGCTCGGCATCATCGGTTGGCTCAAGCGTTTGCGCGGCGCCAAAACGGCGAACGGCGAAAGCAGCGGGCGCAATCAAATGGCGATGCTGCGCCGCATGCCCAAACTGCTGCGCTTCATTCCCGGCACGGCGCAGGATGTCCGCGCCTATTTCCTGACGTTGCAATACTGGATCGCCGGATCGCAAGGGAACTTCGCCAACCTCATCCGCATGCTGATCGAGCGCTACGCCCAAGGCCCGCGCAAGGTTCTGCGCGCGGCGGTGAAGTCGCAGCCGCCGATCGAGTATCCCGATCTCGGCGTCTATCACCCCGCGATGCGCGGGCGCATTTCGGAAAACTCCGCCGATCTGCCGCGCGGTCCGGTGGGAGCCGCCGGTACGGTCGGCGTGCTGGTGATGCGCTCCTATCTGCTCGCGGGCAATGCCGAGCATTACGACGGCGCGATCGCGGCGCTGGAAGCCAAGGGGCTGCGTGTCATCCCGGCCTTCGCCAGCGGGCTCGACTCGCGGCCCGCGATCGAAGCGCATTTCCTGCGCGACGGCCGCCCGATCGTCGATGCGGTCGTATCGCTCACCGGCTTCTCGCTCGTCGGCGGTCCCGCCTATAACGATGCGCGCGGTGCCGAGGATATGTTGGCGCGTCTCGACGTGCCTTATCTCGCGGCGCATCCGCTGGAATTCCAAACGCTGGAAGATTGGGGTGCTTCCGAACGCGGGCTTATGCCGGTCGAAAGCACCATCATGGTCGCGATCCCGGAACTCGACGGGACGACCGGCTCGCAAGTTTTCGGCGGCCGCTCCAATGGCACGGGCAAGCCGTGCACCGGCTGCGGGCGCTCTTGCGTATTTCCGGCGGCCGGCGCCGGCCTCGATATGCGCGTCTGCGCCGAGCGTGCCGAAGTTCTGGCCGCGCGCACGCGCAAGCTCGTCGATCTGCGCCGCGCCAAGGCGGCCGAACGCAAGCTCGCCATCGTGCTGTTCAATTTCCCGCCGAACGCGGGCAATGCGGGATCGGCCGCATTCCTGTCGGTTTTCGAATCGCTGCATCGCACGATGATCGCGCTGGCGCGCGAGGGCTACGACATCGAGGTTCCGCCGTCGGCCGAAATCTTGCGCTTGCGCCTGCTGGGCGGCAACGCCGCGCGCCACGGCACGGTGGCGAATGTCCATGCGCGTGTTTCCGCCGAGAGCCATATCCGCCGCGAAACCTGGCTCGCCCCGATCGAGCGCGCTTGGGGCCCGGCGCCCGGCAAGCATCTGACCGACGGTGCTTCGATCTACGTGCTGGGCGAGAAATTCGGGAACGTGTTCGTCGGGTTGCAGCCGGGCTTCGGCTATGAAGGCGATCCGATGCGCATGATGTTCGAGAAGAACATCGCGCCGACGCACGCCTTCGCCGCCTTCTATCGCTGGATACGCGAGGATTTCGCCACCAACGCCGTGCTGCATTTCGGCACGCATGGGGCACTCGAATTCATGCCCGGTAAGCAGACCGGGTTGTCGGGCGATTGCTGGCCCAGCCGTCTGATCGGCGATTTGCCGCATGTCTATCTCTACGCGGCGAACAACCCGTCGGAAGGCACGATCGCCAAGCGCCGCTCCAACGCGACGCTGGTGAGCTATTTGACGCCGCCCTTGTCGCAGGCCGGGCTCTATCGCGGGCTCGCCGATCTCAAGGCGTCGATCGCCCGCTGGCGCGTGCTGCCGCCGGAGAACGCGGCAGAGCGTCACGATCTGGCCGAGCTGATCCAGGCGGAAGCCGCTGCCCTCGATCTCGCGGAAATCGAGCCGCTGTGGAACGAGGCCGCGGATACGACCATCGCCGCCTTGTCGGCCAAGATCGCGGAAATCGAAACGACGCTGATCCCGCAAGGCTTGCATGTGTTCGGAGCACCACCGGACGCCGATCGACGGATCGACACGTTGACTGTGCTCGCCGATACCGCCCCCGGCGGGCCGTCGCGTGAAGCGATCGAAGCTATGGTGCTGGGCGGCCCGATGCCGGCCGATCAAGGCGATCCGGCGCGTTTCGCCGAGATCGCGCGCGTCAACAAGCTGCTTGCCGACAATCACGAGATGGACGGGTTGATGCGCGCCCTCGCTGGGCGCTATGTCCGTCCCGCGCCGGGCGGCGATCTGCTGTCGAACCCCGACGTGCTGCCGACCGGGCGCAATATTCACGGCTTCGATCCGTTCCGCATCCCGAGCGCGCATGCGCTGGTGAGCGGCATGCGCCAAGCCGATCGCTTGCTCGCCCGCCACGCCGCCGAGCACGGTACGCTGCCGGAATCGGTCGCGATCGTGTTGTGGGGCACGGATAATCTCAAAAGCGAAGGCAACCCGATCGCGCAGGCTTTGGCGCTGATGGGGGCAAAGCCGCGCTTCGACTCCTATGGCCGCTTGGCGGGTGCGGAACTATTGCCGCTCGACCGCCTGGGCCGCCCGCGCATCGACGCGATGATGACGTTGTCGGGCATTTTCCGCGATCTGCTGCCGCTGCAAACCAAGGTTCTGGCCGAAGCCGCGTGGCTCGCCGCCGCGGCGGACGAGCCCGAAGACCGCAATTTCGTGCGCAAGCACACGCTCGCCTATATGCGCGACACCGGCTGCGATCTGGAAACGGCGGCATTGCGCGTGTTCGGCAATGCCGAAGGCGCTTACGGCGCCAACGTCAACATGATGGTCGAAAACGGCGCTTGGCAGGACGGCGACGAACTCGCCGACGCCTTCACCAAGCGCAAGGGCTTCGCCTATGGCCGCGACGGCAAGGCGCGTCAGGAAGCCGGTCTGATGACCCGCGCGTTGGCCGATATCTCGGCCGCATATCAAAACCTGGACTCGGTCGAACTCGGCGTGACGACGATCTCGCATTATTTCGACACGCTGGGCGGCATCAGCCGGGCCGCGCAACGCGCGCGCGGCGGGGCGGGGCCTTCGGTCTATATCGGCGATCAGACGCATGGCGAAGGTGCCGTGCGCACGCTGGGCGAACAAGTGGCGCTGGAGACGCGCACACGCGTTCTCAATCCGCGCTGGTACGAAAGCATGCTCGAGCATGGCTACGAAGGTGTGCGCCAGCTCGACGAGCATCTGACCAACACGATGGGCTGGTCGGCGACGACTGGCCAAGTGGCGCCCTGGGTCTACAAGCGCATCACGGAAACCTTCGTCCTCGATCCCGCGATGCGCGAGCGCCTCGCGGTTCTCAATCCGGCCGCATCGGCCAAACTCGCCGGCCGCCTTTTAGAGGCCGAAGCACGCAACTATTGGACCGCCGACGACCGGACCCTCGAAGCCTTGCGCCGCGCCGGCGACGAGCTCGAGGACCGTCTCGAAGGCGTGTCGGGAGGAGTCGCCGCATGAACGCCGTAACGCCTGTTAAAACGCGCCCGTCGCGCGCGGATGGAGAAGGATCGCTGCAGGTCCATCTCGATCCCACGATGAAGATCGAAGGTGCGAAAGTTTTCGCCGTCTACGGGAAGGGCGGTATCGGCAAGAGCACGACGTCGTCGAATCTTTCCGTCGCCTTTTCAAAGATCGGCAAGCGCGTGCTGCAGATCGGCTGCGATCCCAAGCACGATTCGACCTTCACGCTTACCAAGCGCTTGATGCCCACGGTCATCGACGTGCTGGAGCAGGTGAACTTCCACGCCGAAGAGCTGCGCGTCGAGGACTTCGTCTTCGAAGGCTACAACGGCGTGATGTGCGTGGAAGCCGGCGGTCCGCCGGCAGGTACCGGCTGCGGCGGCTATGTCGTCGGTCAAACCGTGAAGCTCCTCAAGGAGCATCGCTTGCTCGACGACACCGACGTCGTGATCTTCGACGTGCTCGGCGACGTGGTGTGCGGTGGCTTCGCCTCGCCCTTGCAGCACGCCGATCGCGGGCTGGTCGTCGCCGCCAACGATTTTGACTCGATCTTCGCGATGAACCGCATCGTCGCGGCGATCGCGGCAAAGGCCAAAAACTACGACGTCCGCCTGGGCGGCGTGATCGCCAATCGCAGCGCGGGCGTGGATCAGATCGAACGCTATAACGCGGCGTCGGGCATGCGCACGCTGGCGCATTTCCCCGATCTCGACGCGATCCGCCGTTCGCGCCTGAAGAAGGCGACGCTGTTCGAAATGGAGCGCTCGCCCGAACTCGACAAGGTTTGCGAGTCCTATATCGAACTCGCCGAGAACCTGTGGAAAGGCACCGACATCCTCGAGGCGAAGCCCCTCAAGGACCGCGAGATCTTCGATCTGTTGGGGTTCGACTGATGCATACCTTGACCTATCGCGAAGCCCGCGACCGCATCGAAACCTATTTCGACCGCACCGCCGTGCAGGCCTGGACGCGCCTGACGTCGGATGCGCCGGTGGGGCGCATTCGCGCCACGGTGCGCGCGGGTCGCGATCGCATGCGCGCGACGCTGCTGAACTGGCTGCCGGGCGATCTGCGCGGGGCGCGCATTCTCGACGCGGGTTGCGGCACCGGCGCCTTGGCGGTGGAAGCGGCACGGCGCGGCGCGCATGTCATCGCGGTCGATCTGTCGCCCACGCTCATCGCGCTCGCCCAGGAACGCGCACCGCGCGATCTGGGCCACGGCAAGATCGAGTTTCGCGTGGGCGACATGGCCGCCGCCGCCGCGATGGGTCCGTTCGACGCCGTCGTGGCGATGGACTCGCTGATCCACTACCGGATGGACGACGCGGTGCGCGTGCTCGGCGCCTTCGCCGGTGCCACGCGCGGCAATATCGTATTCACCTTCGCCCCGCGCACGCCGGCCCTTGCGGTCATGCATGCGGTCGGGCGCTTGTTCCCGCGCGGCGACCGCGCCCCGGCGATCGAGCCCGTGCGCCCCGACAGCCTGGTTTCGTCGCTGACGAAATCGGCCGAGCTTGCCGGCTGGCGCACCGGGCGCACGCAGCACATCGCCAGCGGGTTCTATCAATCCCAAGCGATGGAGATCGCGCGCGCATGATCTCCGTCGGCCGCCGTTTCGCTTGGATCTGGGCTGCGCTGGGGCCGCGCTTCTTGCCCTTCGCGGATGCGGCGAGCGCCGACTTGCCGTTGGGCCGGTTGCTGCGCCTGTCGCTGTTCCAGATCTCTTGCGGCATGGCGGTCGTATTGCTCAACGGCACGCTCAATCGCGTGCTGGTCGTCGAGATGGAGGTGTCGGTCGCACTCGTCGCCGCGATGGTGGCGCTGCCGCTGGTCTTTGCGCCCTTGCGCGCGCTGATCGGCTTCCGCTCCGACACGCATCGCTCGTTCCTCGGCTGGCGGCGCGTGCCCTTCGTGTGGACGGGCACGCTGTTGCAGTTCGGCGGTTTCGCGATCATGCCCTTCGCGCTGCTCGTGCTGTCGGGCACGGGCGAAGGCCCGGTCTGGGTCGGCCATATCGGCGCGGCGATCGCGTTCCTGCTGGTCGGCGCAGGTTTGGCGATGGCGCAAACGGCGGGGCTCGCATTGGCGGGCGATCTGGCGCCGGCCGATAAGCGTCCGCGCGCAATCGCCTTGCTTTACGTGATGCTGCTGCTCGGCACGGTCGCGAGTGGCGCTGTGTTCGGCTTCCTGCTTCGCGATTTCGACCCGATGCGCCTGATCCAAACGATCCAGGGTGCCGCCGTCGTGACGCTGATCCTCAACGTTGTCGCGTTGTGGAAGCAGGAAGCCCGCGATCCCTCGCGTACGCGCCACGACGAGAAACATCCTGATTTCGCGCAAGCCTGGGCGCGCTTCGCCGCCGTGCCGGGTCTGCGTCGGTTGCTCGTCGCAGTCGGAATGGGCACCGCCGCCTTCGGCATGCAGGACATCTTGCTCGAACCCTATGGCGGGCAGGTGCTGCATATGTCGGTCGGCGATACGACCGAGTTGACCGCGCTGGCGGCACTCGGCGCGCTCGCGGCCTTCGCGCTTGCCGCCCGGCGCTTGGAACGCGGCGCGGACGCCTTCCGCCTGGCGGCGTTCGGGTTGATGGCGGGCATCGCCGCGTTCTCCGCGGTCATCTTCTCGGCCTCGTTCGACTCGCAATGGCTGTTCCGGATCGGTGCCTGCGCGATCGGCTTCGGCGGCGGCTTGTTCACCGTTGCGACGCTGACCGCCGTGCTGACATTCCCGGACTCCGGCGGCAACGGTTTGGCGCTGGGCGCCTGGACGGCCGTTCAGGCGACGTCGGCGGGCATCGCCATCGCGGCGGGCGGTTTCGTCGCCGATATGGTCGGCGGGCTCGCGGCAAGCGGCGCGCTGGGTTCGGCCATGCAAGTGCCGTGGGCCGGCTACACGTTCGTCTATCACCTCGAAATCTTGCTGCTCTTCGTCGCGCTGGCCGCCATCGGGCCGCTCGCGGGGCGTTTGCGCGGCGCAACGTCAACCCCATCGGAAAGGTTCGGTCTCGCCAGCCACCCGTGCTGACGGACCCGACGAAAGGAGAAGTGTGTCATGGAGGCAGGTTCGGTCACTTCGTATATCGACGTGGCGCAGATCGCTCTCTACGTGTTCTGGGCGTTCTTCGCGGGTCTCATCTACTATCTGCATCGCGAGAACAAGCGCGAGGGCTATCCGCTTGAGTCGGATCGCTCCGGCCTCGTGACCGTGCAGGGTTTCCCCGCGGTGCCGACGCCGAAGGTCTTCCGTCTGCACGACGGCACGACCATCTACGCGCCGCGCAAGGAAGCGCCGGAAACGGTCAACGGCACGCCGCTCGCCAATTTCCCCGGCGCGCCGCTGGTGCCGAACGGCGATCCGATGTCCTCGGGCATGGGGCCGGGCGCTTACGCGCGCCGCGCCGACAAGCCGGACCTCACCGCACATGGCGATCTGAAGATCGTGCCGCTGCGCGCCGATCCCAGCTTCACCGTGGCCGAGGAAGATCCCGATCCGCGCGGCTTCACGGTTGTGGGCGCGGACGGCAAGGTCGCCGGCAAGGTGAAAGATGTCTGGGTCGACCGGATGGAAGTCATGTTCCGCTACTTCGAAGTGGAACTGCCCGGCGGCGCCGGCGTTCTGCTGCCGGTGATGTTCTCGCGCATCATGGCGGGCGAGAAGCGGATCTACGTCAATTCGATCCTCGCCGCGCAATTCGCCGGCGTGCCGCGCACGGCCAAGCCCGACAGCATCACGCTGCTGGAGGAGGAGAAGGTCACGGCTTACTTCGGCGCGGGCACGCTCTACGCCACGCCGCTGCGACAGGAAGCGCTGCTGTGAGCCACGATGATTTCGACTTCGAGCCGGTGCCGGGCTTGCCCCGGCATCTACCGCCGGGCGAGCGCGTGTTGTGGCGCGGCCGCCCCGATGCCAATGCCTTCGCTTGGCGCTTCCTGAAATTCGGCCATCTGACGGCGTATTTCATGGCGCTGCTGGTATGGGTCGTCGTTTCGGGGCTGCTGGACGGCGTGGGGTTGCGCGAACTCACCGCGTCCGCCGCCACGTTCTCGGCGCTTGCACTCGCGGCCCTTGGCCTGTTCCGCGGTTATGCGGCGCTGGTCGAGCGCACGACGATCTACACGCTGACCGACAAGCGCCTGGTCGTACGCGCGGGTATCGCCTTGCCGATCACGATCAACCTGCCGTTCAAGCAGGTTGCCGCGGCGGCGATGCGCGAATGCCCGGACGGTACGGGCGAGATCTCGTTGACCATCGCCAAAGATCAGCACGTCGCCTACGCCGTGCTGTGGCCGCATGTGAAGGCGTGGCGTTTCGCCCAACCCGAACCCGTGCTGCGTTGCGTGCCGCAAGTCGGCAAGGTCGCGAATGCGCTGGCGCAAGCCTTGGCGGCCAGCGCGCAAGGCGGCACCACGACGATCGCGCCGATCGCCTCGGCCGAACCCGCACCGCCGCGCGATGTGATCGATGTCGGGCTGGAAGGCCGGGTCGCATGAGCGTCCAAACCCCCATCGTTGCCGAGAACGCCTTTCCCCGTCCGCCGTTGATCGCGGCGGCGGTGATGATCGCCTTGGTCCTGACGGGGGCCGCAGCGTCGCGGCTGATGGGGCTGTCGGGCGGCGAGAAATCGGCCCTGCCGTCGGGCACACCGGCCGCGATGCGCGACGTGCGCTTCATCGATCGCGACGACGGCGGGATCGACGTTACAGACGCCGCCGACGATCGCGTGTTCCACGCTTACGCGCCCGGCGCCGACGGCTTCGTGCGCGCCACGTTACGCGGCATGGCGCGCGATCGGCGCAATGCCGGCCTCGGGCCGGAAACGCCGTTCCGCGTCGCCCGCTTCGGCGACGGGCGGATCGTGCTTGAAGACCCCGCCCTCGAGCGGCGGATCGACCTTCGCGCCTTCGGCGCCACGAATGCGGCATCGTTCGCCCGGCTGTTGCCGCGCGACGCGATCGCCATGGGAGAAGCGAAATGACCGACATGACCGCCGACACGGCGTTGAACGCGTCGACCGCGCTCGCCAAGCGCAGCACGGTTCTGACGCCGAATTTCTACAGCACCGATTACGCGGCCATGGATCGGATGGATTTCACGCCGATCCGCAAGGATTGGGACGCGTTGATGGCGGAATTCCGCGCCGACGCGAACGAGGAGCATTTCGAGCGCGACCGCGATTTCCGCAAGGAAGTCGACGCGCTGTCGCCCGAACTGCGCGAGGAGTTCTTCGACTTCCTCGTGAGCTCGTGCACGGCCGAATACTCGGGCTGCATTCTCTACACCGAAATCATGAAGCGCGCGAAGAACCCGGACATCAAGGAAGTGTTCGAGTTCATGAGCCGCGACGAGGCCCGCCATGCCAATTTCATCAATTACTCGCTGCGCGATTTGGGGCTCGGCATCGATCTCAAGCTTCTGCGCCAGGTGAAGAAGTACAAGTATTTCAGCCCGAAATTCATCATGTACACGGTCTATCTCTCCGAGAAGATCGGCTACGCGCGCTACATCACGATTTTCCGGCAACTGGAGCGCAATCCGCATCTGCGCTTCCATCCGATCTTTCTGTGGTTCCAGCGCTGGTGCAACGACGAGTTCCGCCACGGCGAAGCCTTCGCGCTGATGATGCAGGCGCAGCCCGAATTGCTGCGCGGGCGAAACAAGCTGTGGATCCGCTTCTTCTTGCTGGCCGTCTACGCGACCATGTATGTGCGCGACCATATGCGCCCGCAGATGAACGCGGCCTTGGGCTTCAATCCGGACGACTATGACTTCCAGGTCTTCCGGATCACCAACGAATGCTGCAAGCAGATTTTCCCGCTGGTGCTGGATGTCGAGCATCCGAAGTTCAAGCCGCTGCTCGATAAGCTGGTGGCGTTGAGCGCCATAAACTCGGCGGCGAAGGCGCGCGGCGGTATCGGGGGCGCCTTGACGCGCGTGGGTGTGGTCGCGCGCGCGGCCGTGACGATCGCGCGGTTGTTCGTGCTGCCGGCGGTGCACGTGGCGCCCCGCGAAAACGTCCGCATGGCACCGGCTTGGTGATCCGATGGATTCGTGGCTCGCATTGCTTCTGCCGATCGGCTGCGTCATCGCCGCCTGGTGGAGTGCGACCGCGCTGATCCTGCGCCTCGACCGCCTGCCGAGCCGAACCTTCCCCGCAAGTCTCGCCGGTGCGGCCATTCTTGCCGTCGCAGGTTTGGCGCTCGTGATGTGGAGCGCCGATCGCCCGACCACGATGGGCGCCTATGCGGCCTTCGCGGGCACGCTGGCGATCTGGGGGTTCGTCGAACTCGCCTTACTGACCGGTTTCGTCGTCGGCCCATTGCGCGGGCCGTGCCCGCCATCGCGCGGCTTCGCGCGTTTCGGCTTCGCGGTGCGCGCGATCCTGCACCACGAACTCGCGCTGCTGGCGGCGGGCATCGCGATCCTTGCCGCCGTCTGGTCGGGCGACAACAAGGTCGCGCTGTGGGTTTTCGCGGTGCTGTGGGTGATGCGCCTACTCGCGAAGCTCAATCTGCATTTCGGCGTGCCCAATCTCGGCGACGAGCTGCTGCCGCCGCGCTTGCGCTATCTCGGCACCTATTTCTCGCGCGGGCCTGCGACGCCGCTATTGCCGGCGACGGTGGGTCTTGCGGCGCTGGCAGCTTTGCCGCTGTGGAAATCGGCATTCGCGCTCGAAGCTTCGGGCCATGCGGGCGTCGAGGCGGTCATTCTGGCGACGCTGCTCAGCCTCGCCATTCTCGAACATCTGATGATGGTGCTCCCGATTCCGCAATCGCGGTTCTGGGGCGCTGGGGCGAAGGACGTCAGCGCGGCGAACACGCCGGCGGCGTCGAACGGGGAGGAAAGAGCGTCATGAACTACGAAGCCTTCTTCGGCGAAAAACTCGACGGCCTTCGGGCGGAGGGCCGTTATCGTGTCTTCGCTGATCTGGAGCGGCGGCGGGGCGAGTTTCCGACGGCCACGTCCTATATCGACGGTGAAGGAAGGCCGGTCACGGTCTGGTGCTCGAACGACTATCTCGGCATGGGCCAGCATCCCGCCGTTCTCGCCGCGATGCATGAGGCGCTCGACCGTTGCGGGGCGGGTGCCGGCGGCACGCGCAACATTTCCGGCAACAACCACTATCATCTGCTGCTCGAGCGCGAGCTCGCGGCGATGCATACCAAGGAAGCAGCACTTCTCTTCACGTCCGGCTATGTCTCCAACTGGGCGAGCCTATCGACCCTGGCGTCGCGCCTGCCGGGTTGCGTCGTGCTGTCCGACGCGGGCAACCACGCGTCGATGATCGAGGGCATCCGCCATTCCGGCGCGCCGCGCCGGATTTTCGCGCATAACGATCCGCGCGATCTGGAGCGCAAGCTGGCCGATCTGCCCGCGGGCATCGCCAAGCTGGTCGCGTTCGAATCCGTCTACTCGATGGATGGCGATATCGCGCCGATCGCCGAGCTTTGCGACGTGGCCGAGCGCTACGGCGCCATGACCTATCTCGACGAGGTTCACGCGGTCGGGCTCTACGGGCCGCGCGGTGGCGGCATCGCCGAACGCGAAGGCCTGTCGCATCGCCTGACGGTGATTGAGGGCACGCTCGGCAAGGCGTTCGGTGTCGTCGGCGGCTATATCGCCGCGTCGGCCGCCTTGTGCGACTTCGTGCGCAGTTTCGCCTCGGGCTTCATCTTCACCACGTCGCTGCCGCCGGCGGTCGCGGCGGGCGCACTCGCCAGCATCAAGCATCTGCGCAATAGCGACGCCGAACGCCAGGTTCAGCGCGCGCGCGTCGCGGAGTTGCGCGGCAAGCTTTCGCGCGCGGGCATTCCGTTCATGGCGAATGAAAGCCATATCGTGCCGGTGATGGTCGGCGATCCGGTGCTGTGCAAGCGCATCAGCGACGAGTTGATGACGCAGTACGCGATTTACGTGCAGCCCATCAACTATCCCACCGTGGCGCGCGGCACCGAACGCCTGCGCATCACGCCCACGCCCGCGCACAGCTCGGCCGATATCGACCATCTCGTCGACTCGCTGTCGGCGATCTGGTCGCGGTTGACTTTGCGGCGCGCGGCCTGACGGTCCTTTCCGGATCGTCGAACGAAGGGAGGCGGACATGACCCAGACTCCATTGCTAGACGCCATTGGCGATCTCGACGATCTGCGGGCTTTGCCCGACGCGCAATTGACCGAACTTGCCGATCAGCTGCGGGCGGAAACGGTTTCGGCCGTCTCCGTGACCGGCGGCCATCTGGGCGCCAGCCTGGGTGTCGTCGAGCTGACGGTCGCGCTGCATCACGTGTTCGATACGCCGCGCGACAAGATCATCTGGGATGTCGGCCACCAAGCCTATCCGCATAAGATCCTGACCGGGCGGCGCGATCGTATCCGCACGCTGCGCCAAGGCGGCGGGTTGTCGGGCTTCACCAAGCGCAGCGAAAGCGCGTTCGATCCGTTCGGTGCGGCGCATTCTTCGACGTCGATCTCCGCGGGCCTGGGCATGGCCGTGGCGCGCGATCTCGACGGCGGCGACAACAACGTCATCTGCGTGATCGGCGACGGCGCCATGTCGGCGGGCATGGCTTACGAGGCCATGAACAACGCGGGCGCCATGAAGTCGCGTCTGATCGTGATCCTCAACGACAACGACATGTCGATCGCGCGTCCCGTCGGCGCGATGAGCAATTATCTGTCGCGCCTGCTATCGTCGCCCGGCTTCGTGCATCTGCGCGAGATCGGCAAGCGCGTCTCCGCGCATTTGCCGCGCCCGATCCACGAAGCGGCACGCAAGATCGACACCTACACGCGCGGCATGGCGATCGGCGGTACGCTGTTCGAGGAACTCGGATTCTATTATCTGGGGCCCATCGACGGCCATGATTTCGGCCATCTGCTGCCGATCTTGCGCAACGCGCGCAATAGCGAGCGCAAGGGCCCGATCCTGATCCACGTGGTGACGCAGAAGGGCAAAGGCTACGCGCCCGCCGAAGCGGCACCCGACAAGTATCACGGCGTGGCGAAGTTCGACGTCGTCACCGGCACGCAAGCCAAGCCCAAAGCGGGCCCGCCCGCTTATACGTCGGTTTTCGCCGACGCGTTGTGCGCCGCGGCCGATGCCGATCCGAAGATCGTCGCGATCACCGCCGCGATGCCGACGGGCACGGGCTTGGATCGCTTCGCCAAGCGCCACCCGACGCGCTGTTTCGATGTCGGTATCGCCGAACAACATGCGGTGACCTTCGCGGCCGGCCTTGCTTGCGAAGGTTACAAGCCCTTTGCCGCGATCTACTCGACGTTCCTTCAGCGCGGCTACGACCAGATCGTGCACGATGTGGCGTTGCAAAAGCTGCCGGTGCGTTTCGCGATCGATCGCGCGGGGCTCGTCGGTGCCGATGGTCCCACCCATGCCGGATCGTTCGATCTCGGCTTCCTCGGCGCGCTGCCGGGGTTCACGATCATGGCGCCGGCCGACGAGGCAGAACTCGTCCATATGGTCGCGACGGCGGCGGCGATCGACGACGGCCCCAGTGCCGTGCGCTTTCCGCGCGGCGAGGGGACGGGTGTGGCGTTGCCGGCCGTCGGCGAGGTTCTGCCGATCGGTAAGGGCCGTATCTTGCGCGAAGGCACGAAGATCGCGCTGTTCTCGCTCGGCACGCGTTTGGGCGAATGTCTGAAAGCCGCCGACGAACTGGGGGCACGCGGCTATTCGACGACGGTTGCCGATGCGCGCTTCGCCAAGCCGCTCGACGAAGCGCTGTTGGCGCGTCTGGCGCGCGAGCATGAAATGCTGATCACTGTCGAGGAGGGCGCGATGGGCGGCTTTGGCGCCTTCGTGCTGCACGCGCTGGCGCGCAACGGCTTGCTCGACCAAGGCCTGAAGATCCGCACGCTGACGCTGCCCGATCGCTTCATCGAACACGATACGCCCGTGCGGATGTACGACGAGGCCGGTCTCAACGCCGCGCAGATCGTGCGCGCGGCGTTGGACGGGTTCGGCCTGGAAGCGGTGGTCAGGCCCTTGCGGGCCTGATCCGGCGCGGGATCACTTCAGGGTTTGCAGATACGCGATGAGATTCGCACGGTCGGTGTCGTTCTTGACGCCGGCGAAGGTCATGATCGTGCCGGGCACGACATCCTTCGGACTCGTCAGATACTTGTCGAGAATATCGGGCGTCCACGTGATGTTCGCGTTCTTGTTCGCGTTCGAATAGCGGAAGCCATCGATGCTGCCGGATTTCCGGCCGACGACGCCGAACAAGGTCGGGCCGACGCCGCGGCGGCCTTCGGCGGTCGCGATGTGGCAGGCGGTGCAGAAGCGCTTGAAGACGGCTTCGCCGGCGGCGGCGTCGGCCGCTTGGGCGTGGGAGGTGGGAAGCCATAGCAAGGCGGCAAGGAATAGGCCAAAAGTGGCGCGTAGCATGGCGGGCATCTCCTCGTGTTTTTATAGGCCGAACGTCAATTACATCGTCCGCGAATGTACATTTTCAACGTCTGGGCAGGTTTTTTAGTCCAGCCAGCCGGGTAGAAATAATCTCGATTTGACAGATGTTTAATAAGGAACCCGGACGGCGGAAATACGCCGGCATGTCGGCTATGCGCCGATTACCAATCGCGCCAAGCGTCGCGCAGCGCGCCGAAAGCAAGCTTCCGGGTCGCCTTATCCTCGGCGATCAGACCTTTGCGGTTCCAGCCGCGCTGGAACCGCGTCTGACGGCGCTCCGATCGGAAATCGTAGAGCAACCATGCCGCAAGACCCTGGACGTAATCGCAGCCGCGAAGTGCGGCGATCTGATCGGCGTAGAAGCGGGCTTGCTTGTCTTCGGTGAACAAGCGGCCGTCATTGGCGCGCAAGCCCGCGACAGCGTCCGCGCCCGTTTCGCTGACGATCACCGGCTTGTCCGGCGTCGAATTCGCCAGCAGCCGCTTAAGGTCGCGGATATCCGGCTCGTACCAGCCGAAATACTCGTTGAGGCCGATTACATCGAGCGCATCCGCGAGGCGATCTTCGATGCGAAACTCCCGGCGATTGACAAGGCAGGCGGCCGAGACGAGGCGGGTGGGGTCGTCGCGCTTGGCCGTCGCCGCAAGCCGCGACATAAACGACAGCCGCAAATCGGTGTCGGCGTTCTCGTTCCCCACGCCCCACAGGATCACGCTTGCGCGATTGATGTCGCGCGCGATCAACTCGCGCAGTTGGTTTTCGGCATCGGCATAGGTCTCGGCATTGGCGAAATCGATCGCCCAATAGACCGGGATCTCCGCCCAGAGCAGCACGCCGGCTTCGTCGGCCATGCGCGCGACGCGCGGATCGTGCGGATAATGCGACAGGCGCAGGAAGTTCCCGCCGAGCTCTTTGACATGCGCCAGACGCCGCGCGATGTCGGCCGCGTCGCTGCAACGGCCCGCCGCAACATCGTCTTCGTGGACACAGGCGCCCTTCAAGCGGATCGGCGCACCGTTCAGCAGAATTTGCGTGCTGTCGACGCGAACATCGCGGAAGCCGACGCGCTCGCGACAGATATCAGGCCCAAGCGAAAGCTCGATATCGTAGAGCTTTGGGCGATCCGGCGACCACAATTCGGGCGTCGCCGCGAATACGCCGCGTCCGCCGTCGAGGATGGCGTCGATCCCGAGTTCCGGGATTCGCAAGCGCGGCGAGGTCCCGCCGCAGTCGGCAACCACGCGGATCGCGCCGTCGTGCCAGACGATCCGGAAGCGGCGGATATGAGCTTGCGGAAGGTCGAAGAGCGTCACGCCGCGATGCAGGCCGCCATAGTTGAACCAATCGAAATGCGACATCGGCACACGGTCGTCGCGGCGGCGGTTCTCGACATGGACCATCAAGCGATTGGCGCCGGGGCGCAGCGCGTTCGTCGCATCGAGCGAAAAGGGCGTCGAGCCGCCGCGATGCGCGCCGACGAAGCGCCCGTTGAGGAACACGCGCGCGGCGTAATTCGCCGCGCCGAAATGCAAGATGAAGCGGCGCTCGGGCGTCGCCCCCGAATGGTCGAAGTCGCGCGCATACCAGACCGCGCCCTCGTAGTGCTTCCATTCCGGCTTCAACAGATTCCAGCACGAGGGAACCGGCACGCGGTCGCCGCCGGCGGGGTCGTAATCGCGCGGCACGGTCCAACGTTCGGGCGGGTTGTCGTCCAGCTCGAACCAGCGTTGGCGCAGGCCCTCGTCATACGGATCGAGCGTCAACGTCCATTCGCCATCGAGGCTCGTGCCGGTGCGGCCGGCAGGGTCGAACAGCGTGTCCGCACCCGCCCAGCCGCGCGAAAACGCGGCCGCGTAATCCTCATCGTGCAGATGCGCGAACGGATCGTCGACGGTCATGACGGGGGTGCGCGATAGCCGATGCCGATCGACCGGCGGAATCGCCAGTGTCGCAGGCCCGGCATTAGAATCTCGGCCGCCATCGCGATCGCGATCCATCGGAACCACGTCGCGAACGTGTTGGACAGGCCTTGCGGCTCGGCATAGCCGCGCACCCAGCCGTCCTGACGGCGCGTGCCGGTGCGGACATCCGCAAAGCCGCCATCCGGGTTCTGATCGTCGAGTATCGCTTCGACGATCTGAAACAGCCATTCGCGGGTGCGCGCGTTCGGCGCCACGCCGGCGCGCAAGCCGTGGATTAGGACGTCGACGATATCGACGTCGATGCACGCGCTGTCGACGCGCGGCGGCAATCCCAGACAGTAGGCGACGGCCTTGTCGAAATAGGGCAACACGCGGCCGCGCGCGTACCAGAGGTGATAATTGTGCATCGAGCCCGCCATGGCGTGCAGCAGCCGCAGCGGCGATTCGTGCTGGCCGGTCCCCCAGAAACCGGTCGTCGGTTCCTGCAGGCGGTCGTGCCAGTCGAACAGAATATCCAGCGCCGCGGCGACTGCCCGGCGGTCGGCGTCGTTGCCGTGACGCTCGAGCGATAGCAGAAAGCCCGCCAGGTTGACGATGTTGTTCCCTTCCTGCCAGGGATCGCGCAGATCGCGATCGGCAAGCCACGCTTTCAGGTATTGCGGATCGAGATAGGGGCGGACGAAGTCCAGTACCGGCGCGCGCGCCGGGGCGAGCGCTTCGATCGCGCCCAGCGTGTAATTGGTGACATGGAAGTCGATGTATCGCCACGTCTCGTCGCGGTCGGGCTTCTTGAAGACATCGGCGTCGCGCATTTCGGGAATTCGGAAAACGCCGTCCGGACGCCGAAAAGATTCGAGCCACGCGACGAGCGACGCCGCCGCGGCCGTATTCGCGACGCCGATCGCAGGCAGCGCATCGATCAGATCGGCGCACATCACGCCGTTATAAGTGCCCGGCAGCAGAACGCCGGGCCAGAGGCTTTCGTCATGCGCGGCGGAAATGCGCAGCACACCCGCCGGGTGGCCCGACGCGCGCATCGCGGCGAGCCATTCGACGGTTCTCGCGCGGGCGGCTTCGATCCGCGCGCGCAGCGCCGTAAGACGGCTATCGGTTCGGCTTTCGTCGTTCATCCCTTGACCGCTCCCGCTGCCATGCCTTCCATCACCCGCCGTTGCGCCAGCACGAATGCGATCGCCACGGGCAGCGTCGTCACGAAGGCCAGCGCCATGATCGCCCGAAAACTGGCGCCGAGCTCGCCGTTCATCGACAGCAGCGCGACCGGCAGGGTGAACGTGTCGGGCGAACGCGAGATCACCAGGATCGGGAACCATTGCGACCAGTTGATCAGGAACGTGATCAGCGCGACGGTCGCCAAGACGGGCTTCGCCATCGGCAGAATGATCCGGAACAGGATCTGCGCCTCCGACGCGCCGTCGCAGATTCCGGCCTCGATCACTTCGCGCGGCAGGGTACGGAAAAAGCGGTCGAACAGGAAAAACTGAATCGGACCCAGCGCCAGGAACAGCACGATGCCGGCGTAGGAACCGAGCAGGCCCAGTTTGAAGACCACGATATAGACCGGGATCACCAGCAGCATATAGGGATACATGATCGTCAACAGGAAGCCGAAGCGCAGCCAACGGAAGCCCGGCAGGTCGGGCTGGCGGCACAGCGCGTAGGCGCCCATCGCGGTGACGGCGATCCCCAGCGCCGTCGAGGCGGTCGTGATCGCGAAGGAGTTGAACGCATAGACCCAAAGATCGACGCCGCCGACGCGCGCGATTTCGGCGAAGGCCGACAGGTCGAATTGCTCGGGCCAAAGCCGCAGCGGATCGCCCAGAACCTGGCGCGCGTTGCGGAACATGCCGAGGCACATCCACCAATAGGGATAAAGGAAGGCGAGGCTGATCGGGATCGCGATCGCATAGAGAGCCGCGGTCGTGGCGCCCGCGCGCAGACGGTGATTCATCGCGTCGCCTCCCGGTCGGCCAGCTTGAACGCGCCCAGCGACAAGGCGATCACGCAGGCGAACAATATCGTCGCCATCGCCGTCGCCTCGCCGTAGCGTGCTTGGTCGAACAATTGATAGGCGTAGTAGCTGACGAAATTCGTTCGGTCGGCGGGGCCGCCTTTTGTCATCACCACGACGACCGTGAAGGTCTTCAGGAACTGGATCGTCGCATAGACGAGGTTGACGACGATCGCCGGGCGCAATTGCGGCAGAATCACATGCCGCCATGTCTGCCACGCGGAAGCGCCGTCGATCGCGGCGGCTTCCTCCAACGCGCGATCGCGCATCGCGAGATTTGCCAGGAAAATCGTCATATAGAAACCGGCGTGATGCCATAGCTCGGCGATCAGGATCGCAGTCGTGACGGTATCCACGCTGGCAATGCCGCCGAATTCGGGCAGGCCCAGCGATCCGAGGGCGGCATTGATCGAGCCGAAGCTGCGGTCGAACAACCAGCGCCAAACGACATAGCCCGCGACATCGGGGGTAACGACCGGCAGGAACAGCGCCAGGCGGAAGAACATCGTGCCGGTTTTGAGACGCGGACTGTCGATCAGCATCGCCATCGCCAGGGCGAAGGCGAGATTGGCGACGACGGCGAGCGCCGTGTAGAGAAGCGTGCGCGCCATCGACGCGAGGAAGAGCGGATCGGCGAGAACGGTCGCGTAATTGGCGAGGCCGACATAGGAAGGTGCCGCGCTCAGCGCCGTTCCGGATGCGGTGAACGACACTTGGATCGACAGCGCGATCGGCCACAGGCCGAACACCGCCGTCAGCGCCGCGAAAGGGGCCGCGAACAGGTAGAAGACGCGGTTGCGCCAAGCGAGGTCGATGGTCGCGGCTAAGGCCATTTTTGAGACTTCGAATATCCGGCCGGCGGGGCGATCCCGCCGGCCGGTCCTCGACGATTGGATCAGTTTTTCAGCTTGGCGGCGAGCTCGCGCATCTCGCGCGCCGTTTCGGCGATGAACGGCTTCCAGTCGGCCGGCGGATTGGCGATGCCGGCGAGCAGCTTGCGATGGAAGGCCGCCTCGAGTTCCGGATAGAACGTGTGGACCGATTCCGGGAAATCATAGGCGGCGAGGCGGTGGTTGGCGCGGGCGAAGAATTGCTGGCGCGGCGACAGCGCGTCGACGTTCAGATCCTTGCGCACCGCCGCACCGACCAATTCGAGCGAGGCCTGCTGCGCTTCTTTGCCCAGCAGGAACTTCGCGAACTCCAGCGCGAGCGCCTTGTTGGGGGAATTGTCGGGCACCGCCACGCCGCGCATGCCGCCGATGACGACCGAGTTGGGCCGGCCGCCGAAAGCGGGCCACGGTCCGGACACGAAATCGCCGTTCAGCGCGTTGGCACCGTCCCAGCCGCGCACGTTCCAATCGCCGACGCGGAACATGCCGCCACGTCCGCCGAGAATGACTTGATACATCTCGTTGAACGAGTGGTTGATCGTGTCGGGCGCCACGAATTTGTACTGGGAATAGGTCTTGAGGAACTCCTCCAGCACTTGGGCGTGTTCGGGGCGGTCGATCGTGATCTGGCCTTGCGGATCGATCAGCGTGTGACGCAAGCCCGAGCCGAACGTGAACAGATCCAGCATATGGACCAGGTCGCGGGGCTTGGCTGCCTGCAAAGCGAGGCCGAACGTATCGGCGCGGCCGTTGCCATCCGGATCGTTGTCGCGGAACTTCGCCGCGATGCGCTTCACGTCGTCCCAGGATTGCGGGAACGTTTCGCCGGTCTTCGTCAGCCAGCTTTGGCGCATGCCGAAGGCCATCTGCACGCGCTGGACGGGCAGGATGATCATGGCGTTGTCGAAGGTGGCGACGCGCAGATCGTCTTCGCTCAGGAAGCCTTTGTCGGCGACCTGGTTCAACGTGGCGCGCAGATCCATGACCTTCTTGGTCTGGGTCTGGATGCGGATGACGCGCTCGTAGTTGTTGAAGATCAGATCGGGCGCGGTGTTGGTGTTGATTGCCGAGATCACCCGGCCGAACCATTGATCGGTCGGATAGCTGATCGAGCGGACGCTGACGCCGGGCTTTGTTTTGGCGAATTCGGCGCCCGCGCGCTCGAACCACGCCACGCCGTTGTCGCCGAGATCGTGCCAGATGACGAGCTGCTGGGCCTTGACGGCGCCGGGCCCGGCCAGGGCGGCGGCGGCCGCGACGGCCGCGGCGCCCAGGAATTGCGCGAGACGCATGGGTTCCTCCCTTTTGTCCGTTTCCCGAAATTAGATCGAAATGGGAAAACGTTTACCCATGCAGTATACGTCCGGGCGCTCGGATTCTCAAGCGGGAGAAAAAATGACGCGTAACGTCTCCATCGGCGACGTCGCCAAGCGCGCGGGCGTGTCGATCGCGACTGTGTCGCGGATCGTCAACGGCATCGCGAAAAAGGCGTCGCCCGAGACGGTCGAGCGCGTGCGCAAAGCTATCGCCGAAACCGGCTACCGGCCCACGGGCGCGGGCCAGGCTTTGCGTAAAGGGCACAGCCGGCTGGTCGCGGTGTTCGCGGCAAATCTTGCGAACCCGACGATGGCGGCGGTTGCCGCGTCGATCGAAACGGCGTTGCGCGATGCCGGTCTTGCCATGGTGCTTTGCGACACGCACGACCGCGCCGATTTGCAGGACGAGTATCTTCTCGAGATGCGCGCGCAAGCCGTGCGGGCCTATGTCTTGCTCGCGGCCGTCGCGAGCGACGGTTTGCGCGCGGCGCTGACCGGCCCAATCCCGACAGTCTTCGTCAATCGCCGTTGTCCGATACCGGGTAAGGCGGCGTTTGTAGGCATCGACAACCGCGCGGCGGGCCGAGAAGTGGCGCGCGCTTTGGCGCAGGCCGTCCCAAAGGGAAGGCTGGCGCTGGTTCATGGCCCGCTATCGTCCTCCGCCACGGCCGATCGTGTTGCCGGGTTCAAACGCGAACTCGCGAAGCTCGGCCGGGAGCTGGGGCCGGAGGATATGGCGACGGCGCCGGGCGTCGACCATCTCGAGATCGGTTACGAAGGGGCATCGGCGCTGCTGTCGGGTCGGGCGCCAAAAGGCATTTTCTGCGCGTCCGACCTGATCGCCTACGGCGTTCAACGCCGACTGCGGGAAGCGGACCTGTCGGTACCGCGCGATGTGCGCCTGATCGGATTCGACGACAATCCGCTGAACGATTGGGTCGCGCCGTGGTTGGCATCGGTACGCGTTCCTTATCGCGGCTTCGGCGAGGCGATCGTCGGCGTTCTTGGCGAGCTTTGGCGGGGTGAATCGCCGCGCGCCGAACTGCTTGCCTACGAATTCGTCGGGCGCGGCGCCTAACCGACAGCGCGGGGCATTGTTCGCCTCCCGCGATCGGTCAATCCTTGTGCGCGATACGCGCGGCGAGGGCGGGGGGAAGGCCCGTGCTTGGCTTTGCGCCGGGACGGCGGTAGCCGCCTTCGACCGCTTTGCGCGGCTTGAGCGTGACGAGCGCTTCGGCTTGTTTGACGGCGGCGGCGGCCTGATCGACCAGCGGAACGGGGATGCGATCCGCGACCTTGGCGGCGAGGCCAGAGAGTGGCGCGCCCGCCAGAATGATGACTTCGGCATCGTCGAGCGAGACCGATTTGTTCGCAAGCGCGATCAACGCGGACTCCTTCTCGTCCTGCACGTCGTCGATGGAATTGAACCCGCCCTCGAGACAGCGAATGCCCGCGCAACGGCCGCTGAGACCGTGTTGCTCGACGCAGTCGCGATACCACGCCTCCATCGCTGCGGCGAAAGTGACGATGCCGAAGCGCTTGCCGAGCATGCAGGCGGTCAGCATCGCCGCTTCGGACATGCCGATGACCGGCACATCGAACAACTCGCGCGCGGCGAACAGGCCGGGATCGCCGAAAGCGGCGATGATCGCGGCGTCGTAGGTGCCGGCACGCTCGGCGAGTATCTCCAGCGCGATGGCGCCGCCGATCTGCGCTTCCGCCCGGCTGGAGATGTAAGGCACGCCGCGCGGGGCGGTGATCGGCACGATCTCGGTGCCCTGTGCCGCCGCCGGGATAGCTGCCGCCGCCAGGATATCCGTGATCGATTGCGACGTGTTCGGGTTCAGCAGCAGGATGCGCAAGGGTCAGTCCGTATCTTCGGGAACGGGCAGGGCACGCGCCGGATCGAAACCGATCGCGACGCGCGTCCCTGGTTCGGGGATCGGCGCACCGTGCGGCACTTCGATCGATACGGTCAAGCGCCCGGCGATATCCATTTCCAGAAGCTCGGTATGGCCGCGATAGCGCACCGACTTGACCGTCGCCGGGAAGCCGTCGCCGTCGCCCAGGCGGGACTTCAAGCTCAACGCCTCGGGACGCAGCATCAGGCCGTAACGCGCGGCGGAGAGATAGGCGGGTGCGCAGCGCAAGCTGAAGCCCGTATCAGTGACGAAACGCGCGCCATCGAGCTTGCCTTCGAACCAGAGCGACTTGCCAAGGAACTCGGCGACGAACCGCGTGGCGGGTTTCTCGTAGACTTGGCGCGGCGTGCCCAGTTGCAGCGTGCGGCCGTTGCGCATCACCGCGATCCGGTCGGCGAGCGCCATCGCCTCTTCCTGGTCGTGGGTGACGATCAATGTCGTCGTGCCCACGCGGGTCAGGATTTCACGCAGTTCCGTCTGCAACACGCCGCGCAGTTTGGCGTCGAGATTGGACAAGGGCTCGTCCAGCAGCAATAGCCGCGGCTTAATGGCCAACGCGCGGGCCAGCGCCACGCGTTGCTGCTGGCCACCGGAAAGTTGCGCCGGGCGGCGCGCTTCGAGGCCGGAGAGGCGCACGGTCTCCAGCACCTTTTGGACGGTGAGATTGCGTTCGAGCTTCGCCGCACCGCGCCGTTTGAGGCCGTAAGCGACGTTGTCGGCCACGGTCATATGCGGGAACAGCGCGTAATCCTGGAAGACCAGACCGATATCGCGCTTGTGCGGCGGCAGGCGGCCGATTTCCTCGCCGCCGAGCATGACATGGCCGGAATCCGAACTCTCGAACCCAGCGACGATGCGCAAGGTCGTGGTTTTGCCGCAGCCCGAGGGGCCGAGCAAAGCGACGATTTCGCCGGAGTTCGCGTCGAGGCTGGCGCCGTCGAGCGCCAGCGCGTTGCCGAAACGGCGGACGAGATTTTGAACTTCGAGTTTCATCCACGCGCCCCCACGTCGCCGGCGAGCCGTTCGATACCGAGCGTGCGGTCGAGCACGAAAAGCAACGCCAAGGTTGCGGCGAGAAAGACGGTCGACACCGCCGCGATGGTCAAATTCAAATTCGCGCGCATCTCGGCGACGAGCGCGATCGGCAGCGTTTGCGTGAACGCGTCCGACAGGAACAGGCTGACCGCGACCTCGTCGAACGACAGCACGAAGGCGATGGCGCCGCCCGCGACGATGCCGCTGCGCGCGGCGGGTACGGCGACGTCCCACAACGCGCGGGGTTCGGATGCACCCAGCGACATCGCCGCTTCGATATGGCTGCGTTTGAGCGCCACGAGGCTGGCCGAAACCGCGCGGATCGTGAACGGGATGGTGATGATCGTATGGCCCATCACCAGCCGCACGAAGGGATCGTAGATGCCGATGAAGGCGGTGAAGACCAGCAGCGAGAAGCCGATCACCACCGTCGGCACGAATTTGGGCGACAGGAATACGGCCTCGATCGCGTCGCGGCCGGGCAAGCGCGGATCGGCCAGGGCCAGCGCGGTCGCCGTGCCGATGGCGGTGGAGATGGCACCCGCGATGATCGCGACATGAACGCTCATCCAGAACCCGTCGAGATAGGCCGGGTTGTCGAGGAAGGAGCGGTACCAGCGCAGCGAAAAATCCTTGGGCGGGAAGGGGCCCAGGAAGCTGCGATTGTCGAAGGACAGCAGGCACGCAACCAGCAAAGGGGCGAGCAGGAACGCGACCGTCGCGGCGACGACGGCAAGCGCGACGATGCGCAAAGGCAGATCGAGCGGTTTCATCGCGTCGGCACCACGCTGGGCAGCAGTTTTTTCGCGATGGTGGCGAGGCCATAGACGACTGCGAAACTGGCGATCAGCATGAACACGCCGATCGCCGCACCCGCTTGGTAGTTTCCGATATCGGTGAAGCGCGTGTACATGAGGTTCGTCGTGAACACGACGACGCCGCGCCCGAGCAGCAAGGGCGCCACGAAATTGCTGATGCACATGGCGAGCGAGACGAGATAGGCCGACACCATCGCGGGAGCCGCGAGCGGCAGAACGACGGTCAGGATCGTTTCGCTGCGCGTGGCGCCGAGCGACGCGGCGGCTTCCTCCAAGCGCGGCGAGAGCGCGCGAAACGCGCCCACCAGCATCAGCGCCACGATCGGAATGGTGAAGTGCATCAGGCCGATCGAAACCAGAACTTCGGCATAGCGCGGGCTGCGCGGGGCGAGGCCGCTGACGAAGGCACCGATGAAGGCGAGCGGTCCGTGACTGCCCCAGGTCATTTCGATCGCGTAGAGGCGCGCGATCAAGCTCATGACCAGCAGCCCGACGAGCAGCGTGAGCAGACCTTTACGCACCACGGCGCGCTTGCTGCGCACGGCGACATAGGCGAGCGGCGCCCCCATCGCGACCGAGAACGCGGATACGATCAGGCCGATACGGAAAGTCTCGTAGGCGTAGTTGAAATAGGCGGGCTTCGCGAGTTCGAGGTAATTCGCGAAGGTGTAGCCTTCGCCCGCCCGGATGCTGCCGGGAATATACGGACGCAAGGAATCGATCGTCAGTACCGCGACGGGTCCTCCCATCAGGAAGACCAGCGCCGCGGCACCGGGAACGATCAGCCAAACCGCGATCGGTAGACGCTTCATCCTTGGCGGACGAGCGGCGTGATCTCGGTTTCCCAGCGGCGCGTCCATGCGTCGACCTGGGAGGCCATGTAGCTGTAGTCGGGGATATAGGCGTATTTCGCGAGTTCGTCGGCGTTGTAGAAAATATCCTTGATCGCGTCGGCGGGCTTGGCGTTGATGTTGGTCGGGCCCGAGCCGAGCGGCATGTTGTAGCGCGTGTTGATTTCGGCGGTGGCGAAATGGTTGGCGAAGCGCTTGGCCGCGGCGATCTTCGCCGGGTTGTCGCCCTTCATCACGACATAGCCTTCGTTGAACAGGAAGCCCTTGTTGTCGTTGAGGCGCGTGAGCAGGCGCGAGGGGAAGCGCTCGCGCACCGCCTGCCAGCCGCCGGTGTTCCAGAACGCGACCGACAGATCGCCCTGGCTCATCGCGTTGATCATTTCGCTGTTGTTGGCGACGACGCGGCCGATATTGCCGCGCTGGGCGAGTTCCTTCAGGAATTGCCAGCCGGGCTCGATATTGCGCTCGTTGCCGCCGCGCTGAATGGCGAGGCTGACCATCAACAGGCCCGACAGGTTGACCGGCACCGGCACGCACAGCTTGCCTTTGAAGCGCGGCTCGAGCAGCTGCTCGATGCTCTCGATCGGCTTGTCGACCAGATCGGTGCGATAGCCCCAGAACGCGCCGGCGGTGGACAGCGGCACCGTGACCTTGCGGCCCTGCTTGTCCTTCTTGAAGAAGATCTCCGGGATTTCCTTCAGCGCGGGCATTTCGGTTTCGCTGACGGGTTCGAGCCAATCGGCTTCGATCATCGCATCGAACACCGGGTCCCATGCCGCGACGAGATTCTGCTGAATGCGCGGGAACAGCGGGCGCATGCGGCCAACGATGCCCATCGCGCCGCCGGCATGGAGTTCCCATTGAATGCGGTCGCCGGTGGCGCGCATCCATTCCTCGCCGATCGGGCGGCACACTTCGATCCATTGCGCGCCCCACATGACGACGAGCAATTGTTCGCCGCGCGCCTGACCGAAGACCGGCCCGGCGGAGGTGGCGGCCGCGGCACTCATCGCGGCGAGAAGGGAACGGCGATTCATTGACAGGGTCATCGGGATCTCCCGGTTGGGGGTCGCTCGAAAGGATGCCGCCAAGCGTTTTGTCGGCATGCAAACTGCATTGTCGACAAAATCCTTGCACGCGGTATGCCAAGCGGAGAGACGCGGTGAAACCCGACCTGATCTTGACCGATGCGACAATTGTAAGCCCGGGGGCGGCCCCCATTGCGCGCGGCTGGCTGGCGTTAAGCGGCGAGAAAATCGTCGATCTGGGGCCGATGGCGACGCTGCCGGCCTTCGACGGGCGGATCGAAAGCCTGGCGGGCCGCGTTCTGACGCCGGGCTTCGTCAATATCCATACGCACGCGATCCTCAGCCTGATGCGCGGCATTGCCATCGATATGGGCTTTGCGCCCGCGTATACGCGCGGCGTGCCGCATGGGCACGAGATCGGGCCCGAGGATTCCGTCGCCTTGGCGCGGCTGGGCGCGTTGGAAGCGCTGCTCGCCGGATCGACCGCGATGGTCGACAGCTACGTACACGGCGATTTGACGCTGCCGGCGATGTGCGATCTCGGCATGCGCGTTTGGGCGTGCGGACGTTTGCACGACGTCGATTTCTCGCGCGTCCATCTCTCCGATTGGGAACACAAGGACGAGATCGGGCGTCTGCGCTTGGGCGAGCTCGAAAAACTCACCCGCGACTTCAACGGCGCCTATGGCGGCCGTGCGCGTACCATCGCGATTCCGCATGCGCCCGATACGTGCTCGGCCGATCTATTGCGCCGAGCGGGGGAGTTCGCGCGCGCCAACGCTTTGAAGGTCTCGACGCATCTGTCGCAGTCGAAGCTCGAAAACGCGCAGATCCAGAAACGCGATGGCTGCACGCCCACGCAATTGCTGGAGCGTGTGGGCTTGCTCAACGAAGATTTGATCGCCGCGCATTGCATTCACATGACCGCAGACGACGTGAAGCGCTTCGGCGCGGCGGGGGCGACGGTCGCGCATGTGCCCAAGGGCAACGCCACGGGGGGCGCGGTCGCGCATACGCCGAATTTGCGCACGGCCGGCGCCAATATCGCGCTGGGCACTGATAATCTGACGCAGGATATGGCCGAGCAGATGCGCTGGGGCTTGGCGAATGCGCGCGTGCATTTGGGCCGTGTCGCCGAAGATTGGCAGCCCGAAGATGCCTTCGAAATGGCGACCAGCAACGGCGCCAGGGCGCTGGGTGTGGATGCGTGGCTCGGCCGTTTGGCGCCGGGCTATGCCGCCGATATCGTCGCGTGGGATTTTCGCCGCGCGCATCTCACACCGCTGCTCGACCCGCTGGGCACGCTGGTCCACGACGCCAACGGGCGCGACGTACAGCATGTGTGGGTCGCCGGCCGCCAAGTGGTGCGCGACGGGGAAGCGTTGTTTGCCGATACGAACGCCGTGCGCGCGGCCGCGCAAAAGGCCGCCGAAGGCTTGTGGGCGCGGGCCGCGGAAGATGTGTGAACTAAGGCAGCAGCGCCGCGCGCAGATCGGCCGTCGGCGCCGCAGCGCCCGCGCGCAGGCGTGCCCGATTGTCCATCATGTGCTTGGACGCCAAACGCTGGGCCAGCGCGCCGTCGCCCTTGGCGAGCGCATCGACCATCGCGACGTGATCGTCGATCGCGCAGATCTGGGTTTGCGGCGGGAACAGCGCGGTCATGAAGCTGGTGCGCGCGACCAGACGCTCCAGCGTTTCGGTGACGACCGGATTGCCGTGCAGCGTGGCGAGCAGCGTGTGGAAATCGCCCATCAGGCGCAGATGTTCGCGCCGCTCGCCGCTGTCGTTGGTGCGCCGCTGCGCGCCAATATGTTCGCGCAGTTTGCGGATATCGGCGGCGGTGATGTGCTGGGCGAGATCGGCCGCCATCGCCCCCTCGATCAGCGCGCGCGCGGCGTAGGTTTGCGTCACTTCGTCCTCGGTGGGCGACGCGACGCGGGCACCACGATTGGGCTGCAACACCGCCACGCCGCGCTCGGCCAGCGCTTTCAACGCCTCGCGCACGGCCGCCCGGCTCGCGCCGAAAATCCCGGCGATTTCCTCTTCGCGCAGGCGCGTGCCGGCGGTCAAACGCCCATGCGCGATCGCCTCCAAAACCGCATCGACGATCTTGGCGGAGACCAGGGCGGCTTGCAGCGGGCGCGGGGCGAGCGTGTCGGCAGGCATATCCGCCCTTTAGCACATTCACGGCAATTTACCCTAATGGTCAATCTTTGGGCTTTATTGTCGACAAAATGATTAATTCGTCAGCAAAGTGGGAAGTATGAAAACGACCGCGATACGCCCGATTCGCCTGCCCATGCGTGCCCCCGACGATCTCGCGGGCTTCGCCGAAATTCTGGATGGCGGAACGGTCGATCCCGCCGACATCGTCGGGCTGTGGTGTAAAACGCGCGGCAACGGTCTGCGCAATGACTTCACCAAGCCATGGATCGACCTTTTGTTGCGCACGATGCTCGCCACGCGTTTGGGAGTGAACGAGCAAGCGATCGCCGAACAAGTGCCGATCCTCGTCTCCGGCGGATCGGAAGGGCCGGTGTCGCCCCATCTTGTCGTCTGGGCAAAAAGCAAAGCGTCAGGCGAACGCGGCTTGCTTGCGGGTGTGTCGCGCATCGAGATCGCCGCCACCGATCACGGCACGGCCAAGCATCGCGAGGCGACCGCGCGCCAGCTCGCCGATCTGATGGCGGCATCGAATTGGCGTGCGGACGATGTCGGGCTGGTGATCGTGCGGGCACCCTCGAATTTCGAAGACCCGGCCGCCGATCCCGCGGTGCGCAAGCACGCAGCCCTCGGTGTCGCGCAAGTGCTGGACGGGAAGGATGCGACATTCGCAAGCCGCGCCTTCGTCGTCGCGCGCCATGACGGGCCCGGCCAGCAGATTTTCGTGCTGGCGAACGGGGCGGGCGGCGATCCCGCCTATGCGGTTTCCCACGCCGTGCTCGCCGATCCGTTCGACTCACCGTCGGTCGCGGCGGCTTTGGCGAAGTTCGGCTTCGCGGCGTCGCCGCAACTGCCGCCGGATCAGTCGAAGCGTTTGATCGCCGCAATTTCCAAGGGCGACGCGCCCGCGAACGGCACCATCCGGGGCATGCCGCACGCGATGAATCTCGACAACGATATCGCCATGCATCGCCACGCGCGCGCGGCCTATGGCGCGATGATCGGCTCGACGATCGGCCACGGCGCCGTGCTCGTCTCGGGCGGGGCCGAAGCCCAGGGGCCGGACGATGGCGGATTTGCTTCGTTCGTCGCGCAAGTGAAAGCGGAAGGAAGCAAAGCATGAGCGCGGTCCCTGTCGTCGACATCTCGCCGATCCGCTCGGGCGATGCAGTTGCGATCGCCGCGTTGGGCCGCACGATCGACGAAGCCTGCCGTAAGATCGGCTTTCTGGTCATTCGCGGCCATGGCGTGCCGGCCGATCTGATCGCCGAAGTGCGCCGCCTGTCATGGGAATTCTTCGCGCTGCCGGAAGCGGAGAAGGAAAAGCTGCGGCCGCCCAAGGGCACGATGCTGCGCGGCTACACTCCGCCCGAGACCAACACGCTGGCGCGTTCGCGCGGCGTGGAAACGCCGCCCGATTTCCGCACGTTACTCAGCTTCGGCCGCCCCGAAGTCACGGGCATCGAATACGCGCAGTTCGTGAATGCCGCGCCGTTCTACAAACCGAATATTTGGCCCGCGAAGCCCGAGGGATTGAAGCTCGTCTTCACCGCGTATTTCCGCGAGATGGAGCGGTTATCCGGCGAGATCATGCGCTGCTTCGCCGCCGCGTTGAACCTGCCGATCGGTTTCTTCAACGACAAGATCGACAACCACTTCGCCGCGTTCCACGCGCTGCATTATCCCGCGTTGGACAAGCCGCCGGTCGAAGGCCAACTCCGCGCCGGCGCGCATTCGGATTTCGGCAGCTTGACCGTGCTGCTGCCGCCGGAAGAAGGCGGCATGGGTTTGGAAGTGCAAACGCCCGATGGCACGTTCGTGCCCGTCGATCCGCCGGCGGATGCCTATGTCATCAATATCGGCGATCTGATGCAGCAATGGACGAACGACCGCTGGGTCAGCACCGTCCATCGCGTGCAGAACCCGACGGGCGACGCGGCGAAGCGCGCGCGGCTGTCGCTCGGCTATTTCTGCCATCCGAATTTCGACGCGCCCGTCGCGGCATTGCCCGGCACGGTGTCGCTAGGAGAAAATCCGCGTCATGCGCCGATCCTCGCAGGCGAGTATATGCATAAACGGATCAGCGCCGTCCGGCGCGGCTGAGCGGCACGCCCGATCTATTGCAAGTAAAGCCAGCCGCTTGCGCCGAAGAGCAACGGCAGATTGACCGTCAGATTGAACGGGAACGTGACGCCCAGCGACGCGGTGAGATAGATGCCGGGGCTCGCCTCGGGCAGCGAAGCGCGGCACGCGGCGGGCGCGTCGATATAGGAGGCGCTCGCGCAGATGGCCCCCAAGACGAATGCGCCGCCTTGGGAGAGGCCGAGCGCCCAACCGGTGAGAAGGCCGACGGCGCCAAAGACGAGCGGCGCGGCGATCGCGAATCCGGTCATGAAGATTCCGACTTGTGCAAACTGGCGGATCTGGCGCGCAGCCGTCATGCCCATTTCCAGCAAGAACAGCATCAGGAAGCCGCGGAACAAATGCTCGTAGAACGGCGATATGCGCTGCCAGTCGGCATCCGACGCGACATAGCCGATCGTCATGCCACCCGTCAGAAGCAGGATGCCGCGCCCGCGCAACGTATCGAGCATCATGTCGCCGAGCCGGAACGTGCCGCTGGTGCGGCTCTTGCCCCAGCGCGCGATGGCGAGCGAGATAATCACCGCGAACTCCATCAACGTAACCACGGCGATCAGGTAGCCTTCGCTGGGCCGGTCCATCGCCCGCGCGAAGGACAAGGCCGCGAAGAACGTGACGGAGGAGACCGAGCCGTAATGCGCCGCGACGGCGGCGGCGTTCGGCACGTCGAAGCCGCCGATACGGCGCAGAACGAGATAGGTCGCGACCGGAATGGCGACGGTCAGCGCCGCCGCTGCCGCGAACAACGCGGAGACATCGGCGAGACTGACCTGCGCGAGCTCCCGCCCGCCGCTCAGGCCGATCGACAGCAGCAGATAGATCGAAATTAGTTTAAGCACCGCATCCGGCAACTCGAGCTCGGATCTCAAAAATCCGGCGATCGCGCCGAGCGCGAAAGCCATGACGATGGGGGAGAGGAGATTGGCCGCCAGTAGATCGAGACCGGGCATGATACGGCTCCGTTGATTGGATGGCGCTCGATACCAGCGGGCCGGAAGAACATAAAAGACATTGTTTAAGCGATATCGTTCTATAAAATAGAACGAATGGCGGCGATCAATTTCAGGCATCTGATGTATTTCCGCGCCGTTGCGCATGACGGCAACCTCACGCGCGCGGCGGCGAAGCTCAATCTTTCCCAGTCCGCGCTGTCGGTGCAGATCCGCGCGCTGGAGGCGCGCTTCGGCCACGAATTGTTCGAACGCAAGGGCCGCACACTTCGCTTGACCGAGGCCGGCCGGATCGCGTTGGACGGCGCCGACGCGATCTTCACGGCGGGGGAAGATGTCGCGGCCGCATTGGCGGGGGCGGGTGCCTCGCGGGCCGAATTGCGCGTCGGGGCGCTGGCAACGTTGTCGCGAAATTTCCAGCTCGGGTTTCTGCGCCCGGCGCTGACGCGCGGCGATGTTCGGATCGTGCTGCGCTCGGGCGGGGCGGCGGAACTGCTTGGCGAACTCGCCGCCCTCAACCTCGACGTCGTTCTGCTCAATCATCCGCCCGGGCGCGACAATCCGGCGCGGCTGGTCACGCATCGGCTGGCGCATCAGCGCGTCGCGTTGGTGGGAACGCGCAAGCGCGTGCGCGGCGTGCGGACGGCGGCGGCGCTGCTGGCGCGCGAGCCGATCATTCTGCCCACGGTGGATAGCGGCGTGCGCGCCGCGTTCGATGCGCTGGCCGATCGCTTGGGTGTCGTGCCGCGCATCGCGGCGGAGGTCGAGGATATGGCGATGATGCGTTTGCTCGCGCGCGAAGGTGTGGGGGTCGCCGTCTTGCCGCCGATCGCGGTCAAGGACGAACTCGCGTCGGGGGCGCTGGTCGAGGCCGTGCGTTTGCCCGGTCTGACGGAGAATTTCTACGCGGTCACCGCGCCGCGCCGCTTCCCGAATCCGGCATTGCGCGCGTTGTTGCGCGGCGATGTCGCAACGTGATTTTCCGTCCGCGCTTCGGGAGCGCTTGACAACACCAGTCTAAAGCCACTTAGTCCCAGTCATGATTTCGCGCGCGACGAAGGACCGGGGCTTATGGACAGGCTGTTGATCGACGGCGGGCGGCGGCTGGAAGGCACGGTCGCCATCGCCGGCGCCAAGAACGCCGCATTGCCGCAGATCGCGGCGTCGCTGCTGAGCGCGGAGACTCTGACTCTCACCAATCTGCCCGCCGTGGCGGATGTGACGAACATGCTCTCGGTCGTCGGCCGGCACGGCGTGAAGATCGCGGCGAAGGGCGCGCATGAGGCGACGCTCGACGCCGCCGCCGCCGAGCATGTCGAAGCGCCCTACGATGTCGTGCGCAAGATGCGCGCGACCGTGCTGGTGCTGGGGCCGCTGGTTGCGCGTTTCGGCAAGGCGCATGTTTCGCTGCCCGGCGGTTGCGCGATCGGCGCGCGGCCCATCGATCTGCATTTGAAAGTGCTGGCGCAGTTGGGCGCGCAAGCCAATGTCGAGGGCGGTATGATCGTCGCGTCGGCCCCGTCGGGCTTGACGGGCGGGCGCGTTCTATTGCCGTCGCCCTCGGTCGGCGCCACGGAAACCGCGATGATGGCCGCGACCTATGCGAAGGGCGAAACTGAGATCGTCAACGCGGCCTGCGAGCCCGAAGTCGTCGATCTCGCCGCCTGCCTTACGGCGATGGGGGCGCGGATCGAAGGGGCGGGCACGCATCGGATTTCGATCCTGGGGCCGACGACATGGCGCGCGGCGCGCCATCACACGATCCCCGATCGGATCGAAGCGGGCACTTACGCGATCGCCGCGGCGATCACCGGCGGGCATCTCGAACTGACCGGTGCAAGGCTCGAACATCTCGGCGCGCCTGCCCAGATCCTTGAAACGGCGGGCGTGCGGATCTTCCCGACCGATCGCGGGCTGATGGTCGCGCGCGAAGGCAAGATTTCGGCGATTGACGTAACGACGGAATCCTATCCGGGTTTTCCGACCGATCTGCAGGCGCAATTTATGGCGCTGATGGCGATCGCCGACGGCACGTCGACGATCCGCGAAACGATTTTCGAAAACCGTTTCATGCACGTGCCCGAATTATCGCGCATGGGGGCCGATATCACGTTGCGTGGCTCGACCGCCGTGGTACGCGGCCGGCCCAAGCTGATCGGGGCACCGGTGATGGCGACCGATCTGCGCGCGTCGGTGTCGCTGGTGCTCGCGGGCCTTGCCGCGGAAGGGCGTACGACCGTCAATCGCGTCTACCATCTCGATCGCGGCTACGAAGATCTCGCGCGCAAGCTCGTGCGCTGCGGGGCGGCGATCGAACGCGTGCGGGATTGAGATGAGCGACGCGATTTTCCTCGGCGTGGATGGCGGCGGCACGGGCTGCCGCGCGCGTTTCGAAGACGATGCCGGAGCCGTTTTGGGCCAGGGCATCGCCGGGCCCGCGACGACGCGGTTGGGGATCGAGAAGCTTTCGGCCGCGATCGAAACCGCATGGCGCGCGGCGGCGGAAGAGGCGGGATTGAACGACGGCGATCTCGCCCGTGTGCGCGCCGGCTTCGCGATCGCCGGCTATAACCGCAAAGGCTTCCCGGAAGCTTTGCGCGCGTTGCCGCATCCGTTTGCGTCGGTGGCCTACGACACCGACGCGATGGCCGCGTGTTTGGGCGCGCATGACGGGGCCGATGGCGCGATCGTCATCGTGGGCACGGGCTCGGTCGGGATCGGGCGCGTCGCCGGGCGCGATCTGCGCGTGGGCGGTTACGGTTTTCCGATTTCCGACGAAGGCAGTGGTGCCGATTTGGGCCTGCACGCGGTGCGCGTGGCCCTACGTGCGCATGACGGGCGCCACGAACCCAGCGCCTTGTTGCGCGCGGTGATGGCGCGTTTCGGCGACGATCCGATCGCCGCCGTCGAATGGATGGATAAGGCGAGTGCGACGGAGTACGCGACGTTCGCGCCGCTGGTGATGCGTCACGCCGATGCCGGCGATCCGGCCGCACGCCGGATCGTGCAGGGGGCGGCCGAGCAAATCGACGGTTTGGTGCGCGCGCTGATCGCGCAAGGAGCACCGCGCGTGGCGCTGCTCGGCGGTTTGGCGAGCGCCCTCGAAGCTTGGCTGTCGCCCGATGTGCGTCGCCGTTTGACGCCGCCGTTGAAGGACGCGGTGTCGGGCGCCATTCGCCTCGCGCGCGCGGATTAGGTTTTCTTCGCGGCCTTGGCTTTGACCAGCAGCATCGTCGCGGAGCCCGCGAGGATCAGCAGGGCCCCGATCCACATCGCCGGGCGCGGCGTTTCGCCGAACGCGAAGAAACCGATCATCGCGGCCCAGATCAGGCCCGAGTAATCCGCCGCCGCGACTTGCGCGGCTTGCAACTTCGCGATGGCGGCGGAAAAAGCGTAGATCCCCACGGCACCCAGCAAGCCGATCCCGACGATCGCCCAAAGATCGGCGCTGTCGGGCATCGTGAAGCTCGGCCCCGCGACGATCGCCAAGCCGAGGGTGATCATTGCCGCCTGGACGATCAGGATCGTCGGCACGCTTTCGTGCAAGGTTTGCGAGCGCAGGAGCACGACGCCGAGCGCGTAGCTGACGGGCGAGGCGATGGCGCAAGCCAGCGCCAGCCATTGCTGCGTATCGCCGCCGCCGCCGGCCGGGCCGTCCGCCGCGATGACCAGCACGCCGGCGAAGCCGCTGGCGATCGCCGCCATCGTCGGCCAGCGGACTTTCTCGCCCAACAGCAACGCGCCGAACAACGCGACGAAGATCGGCCCGGTATAGGCGATGGCGAAGACCTCGGTGAAGGGCAGCTTGCCCAGCGCATAGAAGAACGTGGTGCTCGTGACGATCGTCAGCACCGCGCGCGCCGCGTGCGCACGCAGCCGCTCGCGGCGCGGCCATTGCGGGCGCAACAACGGAATCGCCGCCGCGAATAGCAGCAGCGACACGGCGTAGCGGAAGAACACGATCTGGAACGTGCCGTAACCGCCGGCCAAAGCTTTGGCGAGCGCGTCCATGCCGGTAAGCAAGGCGATGCCGAATACGGCCAGCGCGAAGAAGCGGGCGTCGATATTCATGGGCGGTCCGCGCTCCCGGTCGACTGGTATTGTCGAAATGGTTGAAAGGTTATATAGTGGTATTATTAAGTTCCGGGCAACGTCATGACAACCGAAAATTCAAATCCGCGCTTCGTCGATCTCGACGCTTGGCCCGTCGCCGATATTTTGGAAGCGATGTGGGAAGGCCAGGCGAGCGCCGTGGCCGCCGTGCGCGCGGCATTGCCCGCGCTCGCGCGCGCGGTCGATGCGGCTGCGTCGGCGTTGGGAACGAAGGGTCGCCTCGTCTATGCCGGGGCGGGTACCTCGGGCCGCATCGCGGTTCAGGACGGCGCGGAATTGCCGCCGACTTTCGATTGGCCGGAAAACCGCGTCGTGTTCGCGATGGCGGGCGGCCCGCGCGCACTGACGCGTAGCGCCGAAGGTGCGGAAGACGACGACAAGGCCGGTGCGGCGGCGATGCGCGCGGCGCGCGTGGGGCGCGGCGACGTGGTGATCGGCGTGGCGGCGAGCGGCACCACACCCTTCACACTGGCCGCGCTGCGCGAAGCGCGCAAACGCGGTGCCGTGACCATCGCGGTCGCGTCCAATCGCAATGCGCCGTTGTTGAAGGCGGCGGCGTTTCCGATTCTGGCGGAGACGGGCAGCGAAGTGATCGCGGGCTCGACACGCATGAAAGCGGGGACGGCGCAGAAGATCGTGCTCAATCTTCTGTCGAGCGCGGTGATGGTGCGCTTGGGCCGTATCCATCGCGGCCTGATGGTCAATATGCGCCCGACCAACGACAAGCTGCGCAAGCGCGCTGCGGCGATGGTGGCCCAGCTTTGCGATTGCTCGGTTGCGGCGGCGCGAAAGGCGCTCGATGCGGCCAATGGCGACGTGAAGACCGCCGTCATGCTGCGTTCGGGGGCATCTTTGCTTCAAGCTAAGGCCTTGCTGCGCAAGAACGGCGGCAATCTGCGCCTGGCGCTGGCCGCACTCGGAACGCCCGCATGAAGCGGCCCTTTTCGAAACTGACGCTGGACGAGACGAGCCCCACGCCGCTCTACCTCCAGCTCGCCGACGCGATCCGCACGCGCATCGCCGACGGCGACATCAAGGTCGGCGACGCGTTGCCGTCGGAACGCGAATTGAGCCAAACGACCGGCATTTCGCGCGTCACGGTGCGCAAGGCGATCGACGCGCTGTTCCGCGAAGGCTTGCTGTCGCGCCGCCATGGCTCGGGCACCTATATCGCGCCGCGTATCGAACAATCGGCGGCGCTGCTCGCCGGGTTCTCCGCCGATATGGCAAGCCGCGGCAAGGCGCCGGGCTTCACCGTGCTGAAACACGCGACCGGCTTGCCCACGCCCGAAGAGGCTTTGGCCTTGGCGCTGGGCATGGGCACGAAGATCGTGCGCCTGTCGCGCGTGCGCACGGCCGACGGCGAGCCGCTGGCGGTGGAGCGCGCTTGCGTGCCGGTGCAATTCCTCGAAGGCTTCGCGCCCGCCGAAGGTTCGCTCTACAGCGCGCTCGAGAAGCGCGGCTTCCGGCCGGTGCGCGGGTTGCAGCGTTTGCAAGCCTCGCTCGCGTCGGCGGAGGAGGCATCGTTGCTGGGCGTCCCGCCGGGGGCCGCCGTGCTGCGCATCGAACGGCGCGCATTCCTGGCCGACGGCACGCCGGTCGAGTTCACGCGCTCGGCGTATCGCGGCGACCGCTACGACTTCGTCGCCGAAGCGCGCGAGTTGAAGCGCGCCGGGTCCTAATTCGCCGGTTTGACGTATTCGACGAAGGCATAGACGTCGCTGACGAATTCGCGCGTGTAGTCGCGCGCATGGACCCAGCCGCGCTTTTCGTAGAATTGGCGCGCGGCCCTGTTATCGCGGAAACATTCGAGGCGCACCGCACCGCGCCGTTCGGCGTCGGCCAGCAGTGCCGCTCCCGCACCGCGCGATTGGACTTGCGTATCGACGAACAGCATATGCAGCGTGCCGCCATGGGTCAGATGGAAGCCGATCGGCGGGCCTTTTTCATCTTCCGCGAGAACCGGCGGCACGGTTTCGGAAGCGAAGCGCCGCGCGAAATGCACCGCCGTGCGTTCGGCGAGGGCGGCTTGCGACAGGATCGTGCCAAACGCGTCGCGATAGCCCGTGGCGACGATCTCGGCCAGAGCAGGGAAATCCGCTGGCGTCGCGGGGCGCAATCTCATGCCGCGCGCCGCAAGCGCGGGTCGAGCGCGTCGCGCAACGCGTCGCCCAGCAAGTTCAGCGCGAAGGACAGGATCAGAATGCCGAGCCCGGCGAAGACCGAGTTCCAAGGCGACAGCATCAGAAAGTTCCGGCCTTCGGATAGCATCGTGCCGAGCGAGGGCGTGGGCGGCTGCGTGCCGAGGCCGAGGAAGGAGAGTGAGGCCTCGACCAGGATCGCCGCCGATAGCAATAGACTTGTCTGCACCAACACGACGCTGGCGAGATTGGGCAACACATGCAGCAACGCGATGCGCAGATCGGAAGCGCCGATCGAGCGCGCGGCCAGCACGTAATCGCTTTCGACGATCGACAAAGCGGGTCCGCGCAGCAATCGCGCGAAAATCGGCGTGTAGACCACGGCGATGGCGATGGCGGTGGTGATGGCGCCGGGGCCCAGGATCGCGATAATCGCGATGGCGAGCAGGATCACCGGGAAGGCGAACAGCACGTCCATCGCGCGCATCAACACGCGCTCGATCCAGCCGCGATAGAAGGCGGCGGCAAGACCGATGGCGCCGCCGACGATCAATGCCGCACCAACGGCGCCGCCGGAGATCGCCAGCGAGGCGCGCATGCCGTAAAGAATGCGCGAGAACGTGTCGCGGCCGAACTGATCGGTGCCGATCCAATGCAAGGCGTTCGGCCCTTTCAGACGCTGGATGACGTTCTGCGCCAGCGGATCGTAGGGGGCGATCAGCGGCGCCAACAACGCGGCGGCGATCAGCAGCGCCGTCAGCCCGCCCGCGAACGTCACGAGTTTGTTGCGTTGCGCGTTCATTGATCGGCTTCCAGCCGCACGCGCGGATCGATGATCGCGTAGAGCAGATCGACGGCGAAATTGACCAGGACGAAGCCCGACGTCACCAGCAGGATGGCCGTCTGCAACAGCGGATAATTGCGTTCCGAGATCGCGCCGAGAATCAGGCGGCCGAGACCGGGGATCGCGAAAACCTGCTCGACGACGATCGCCCCGCCCAGCAGATAGCCGGTCATGATGCCCACGCTGGTGACGAAGGGGATCAGCGCGTTGCGCAGCGCGTGTTTGAACAGCACTGATCGCTCCGACACGCCTTTGGCACGCGCCGTGCGCACGTAATCCTGCGCCAGCGCGTCGAGCATCGCCGAACGCACGAGGCGCGCCAGATTGGCGAGGATGGGCAAGGCGAGGGCGATGGCGGGCAGCAGCAAACGTGCGACATTGCCCGCCGGGTCTTCCGTGAAGGGCACATAGCCGAGCAATTGAAGTTCGGGCGCGAAGCTCGTCAGCGCCAGGATCATCATGATGCCGAGCCAGAAGGACGGTACCGTCAAGCCGACGACCGAAGCGATTTGAAGTGCTGTCTCGCGCCAGCCGCCGCGCAAACGCGCCATCGCCACCCCCAGCGGCACGGCAAGACCCGCGCCGAGCAGCAAACTCAGCCCCGCGAGTTGCAGCGTGGGCGGCAGATGGACGGCGATCTCCTGCACGACCGGCTTCCCGGTCCATAGCGAATTGCCGAAATCGCCGCGCAGCGCGTTGCCAAGCCATTGCGCGTATTGCACGGGGATCGGTTGGTCGAGGCCGAGGCGTGCGCGCAGCTCGTTCATCCGCTCGACCGTCACCTCGGCATTGGCGCCGAGCATGATCGCCACGGCGTCGCCCGGCACGAGGCGGATCATCAGAAAGGTCAGCATCGACACGCCGATCAGAACGATCGCGAGATCGACGATGCGGGTGACGAGGAAGTTCCGCGACATTCGGGGAAAAAGAAAAGGGGCGGGGCCGCGTTACACGCGGACGCCCGCCCCCTGTGCCGTCAGCGGCCGAGCACGACGTTCGACAGGCTCATCAGCGAGCGGTTCGCGATGATGTCGAAGCCTTGCACGTTGTTGCGCGTCGCGGTGTAGAGCTGACCATAGGTCAGCGTCGCCGCCGGGCCTTCGCAAGCGAGGATCGCTTGCGCGCGGTCATACGCCGCCTTGCGTGCGGGCATCGCCGTTTCGCGGCGGCCGGAATCGAGCAGCGCGTCCAGTTCCGGGTTGGAATACTTGAACACGTTGGTCGAGCCGCCCGTGCGGAAGGTCCGGTAGTAGTAGTCGTCCGGATCGGTCGAACCCGCGTTGGTCGATGCGAACGCGTCGAAGTTCGAGTTGCGCCAATCCTGGACGAACTGGCCGATTTCCGGAATGCGCAGTTCGACGCGGAAGCCCGCGCGATTCAGCTGCTGCTGCACGACCTGAGCGATGTCGCGGATATCCTGGCGCGGCAGCACCAGCAGCGTGATCGCGATCGGCGCCGTGATACCGGCTTCGCGCAGCAGCGCCTGGGCCTTGGCGGGATCATGGCGGAAGCACGGGAAGCTCGCGACGTCGACGGCCCAATCCTTCAGGGCGGGCGACAGCGAGCCGCCGGGCACGCCCGCACCGAACAGCGCGGCCTGGACGATTTCCTGGCGGTTGAGCGCGTAGTTGAGCGCTTCGCGCACCTTGGGATTGTCGAAGGGCGGCTTCGACACGTTCATGCCGATCAGCGTGTAGGCGAGTTCGAGCGTGTCGACCAAGCGCACATTCGGGCGGCCGCGCAATTGCAACGCCGTCGCCGCGTCGATATTCGGCAGGATCTGGTACTGACCGCTGGTCAAGCCCACTTGGCGCGTTGCCGATTCCGGCACGATGTTGAACTTCACGCCATCGACGCGCGGCTTGGCCTTGTCCCAATAGCCCGCGTTCTTTTCCAGCGCGATGAAGCCGTTCGGTTGCCATTCCTTGAACTTGAACGGACCCGTACCCATCGGGGCGCGCTGCAAGCCGTCCTTGTCGGCTTCGAAGCCGCGCGGAACGACGGCGATGGAGGCGAGTGCCGTCAGCAACGGCGCGGTCGGTTCCTTCAGCGTCACCACCACCGTGCGCGCATCCGGCGCGGTCGCGTCGGCGACCGAGGCGAGGCGCGAGGCGAGCGGCGAGGCGATCGCCGACGACATCACGCGCTTCAGGCTCGCGACCACGTCGGCGGCCTCGGCTGGCTTGCCGTCGTGGAAGGTCACGCCGCCGCGCAGGCGGAACGTGTAGGTCAGATTGTCGGGCGAGATCTGCCAGGATTCGGCGAGGCCCGGCACCGTGCGCAGATCCTTGTCGATCATGGTCAGCGATTCGTAGATCGTGCCGCTGACGATCTGCACCGAGTTGAACGCGGTGACGATATGCGGATCGAGACCCGCGGGCGAACCGTCGACCGCCAATTCGATCGTCTGCGCGGACGCGCCGTTCGCGAACGCCATCGCCCCCGCCAAAGCGAGCGCGCTAAACCAGTTCTTGCGCATGGATGCCCCCCGTCGTGGCCGCGGGTTTCCGCGTGCCGATTGCATAAGGTGAGTATCCGGATGTATAGTCCTCTACAATACCAATTGCAATCCACTTTGCAGGGGGATCGGATGCCGGCAGGCGAGTTCCTAACCGCGATCGGGGCGATCAGCGGCACGTCGATGGACGGGATCGATGTGGCGCTTCTGCGCAGCGACGGGACGCGCGTGGAACGCAGCGGCAAGGGCGGCTCCTATCCCTATCCGGCGGAACTGCGCGCGGAATTGCTGGAATTTCTCGCCGATCCGGCGCGCGCGGAAACCGATCCGCTGACCGAGCTTGAGGCGCGCACGACCGACGCGCATGTCGCGGCGATCAAGCGATTCGCGGCCGAAAACAATGTCGATCTCGCGACCGTCGATATCGTCGGCATGCACGGGCAAACGGTCTGGCATCGGCCGGAGAAGCGCTTCACCCGCCAGCTGGCCGATGGTGCGCGCGCCGCCAAGGCCTTGGGCCGCGACGTCATCACGCGCTTCCGCCATGCCGATGTGGCGGCAGGCGGCGAGGGGGCGCCTTTTGCACCCCTTTATCATCGTGCCTTGGCCGAGCCGCTCGCCAAGCCGCTGATGGTCCTCAATCTCGGCGGCGTGGGCAACGTCACCTATATCGACCGCGACGCGACGATCGCATTCGATACCGGCCCCGCCTCGGCGCTGCTCGACGACTTCGTCCGCCGCCGGCGCAACATGCCGTTCGACGAGGGCGGGAAGCTCGCCGCGTCCGGCAAGGTCGATACGCGCGTGCTGGCGGAACTGATGTCCAACCCGTTCTTTGCGGCGAAGCCGCCCAAATCGCTCGATCGCAACGATTTCCACGCACGCGCGAAGATCGTCGATTTCCTGGGCGATGCCGACGGGGCGGCGACGCTCGCCGCGTTCACGGTCGAAGCGACCGCCGCCGCGATCGATCATGTGCCCGCCAAGCCGTCGCGCTGGCTGGTGACCGGGGGCGGGCGCCTCAACCGCTTCTTCATGGACGGGCTCCAGCATCGCTTGGGTGTGCCGGTCGAACCGGTCGAAGCGGTCGGCTGGAACGGCGATTATCTCGAAGCCGAATTGTTCGGCTTCCTTGCCGTGCGCTCGCTGCGCGGCTTGTCACTGAGCCTGCCCACGACGACGGGCGTGCCGCATCCGATGACCGGCGGATCGCTCGCCAAAGCCGCATGACCGATCCGGTTCTGCGGGTCGAAGGGCTGACGATCGCGCTTGGCAGCGTGAAGCTCGTCGAAGACTTGTCGTTCGAGATCATGCCGGGCGAGGCGTTCGGCTTGGTCGGCGAGTCCGGCTGCGGCAAAAGCGTCACCGCCTTATCGATCCTGCGCCTGATTGCGTCGCCGCCGCTGACGATCACGGGGGGGCGGATCGAATTCGGCGGGCGCGATCTGCTGAAACTTTCCGAGGATGAAATCCGCGGCGTGCGCGGCGGGGAGATCGCGATGATCTTCCAAGAGCCGATGACCTCGCTCAACCCCGTGTTCACCATCGGCGATCAGATCGGGGAGACGCTGACGATCCATCGTTCGATGAACGCGCGTGCGGCGGCGTCGCGCGCGGCCGAACTTCTCGATCTTGTCGGCATTCCTGCCGCGCGCGCGCAGCTCGAGCGCTATCCGCATCAATTGTCGGGCGGGCAGCGCCAGCGCGCAATGATCGCGATGGCGCTGGCGTGCGAGCCGAAACTGCTGATCGCCGACGAGCCGACGACCGCCCTCGACGTGACCGTGCAGGCGCAGATCCTCGCCTTGATCGAGCGTCTGCGTAAAGAACTGGGCCTTGCCTGTCTGCTCATCACCCACGATCTCGGCGTGGTGGGCGAGACATGCGCGCGCGTCGCGGTGATGTATGCGGGCCGGATCGTCGAACACGGACCGACGGAAGATGTGTTCGGGCGGCCGCGCCATCGCTACACCAAGGCGCTGCTCGAAACGATCCCCGCCGCAAACCCGCCAGGAAAGCGTTTGCCCGCGATCCCCGGCAACGTGCCCGCCCCGGGGCGGCGCGCGCCGGGCTGCGCCTTCGCCGAACGTTGTGCGGCACCGCTTGCGCGCTGCGCCGGCGATCGGCCATCATTCGTGCGCGCGGGCGAACATGGCGCGGCGTGCTGGAACCCGGCCGCATGAGCACGCTTCTGGAAGTCGACGGTCTGGTGAAGACCTATCTCGACCGGCGCGGGCGGCGCGTGCAGGCGGTCGATGGCGTGTCCTTCACGCTCGCCACGGGCGAGGTGCTCGGCATCGTCGGCGAGTCCGGCTGCGGCAAGACCACACTCGGCCGTACCGCGATGCGCTTGCTGGCGCCGGATGCGGGTTCGATTCGTTTCGAAGGCACCGATATCGCCAAGCTGGGCCCGCGTGCGTTGAAGCCGTTCCGGCGCGGCATGCAGATGATCTTTCAAGATCCGTTCGGCTCGCTCAATCCGCGCCACAAGATCGGTACGATCGTCGGCGAACCGCTGGCGGTGCATGGGATCGGCGGCGCGCGCGCGCGCGTCGGCGAATTGCTGGACCTCGTTGGTTTGGGCGCCGAAGTCGCGACGCGTTTCCCGCATGAGTTCTCCGGCGGACAGCGCCAGCGCATCGCCATCGCGCGCGCGCTGGCGCTGTCGCCCAAACTGATCGTCGCGGACGAGCCGGTCTCGGCCCTCGACGTTTCGATCCAGTCGCAGATCATCAATCTGATCGTCGATTTGCGCGCGCGGCTCGGCCTGTCGATGCTGTTCGTCAGCCACGATTTGTCGGTCGTGCGCCATGTCTGCGATCGCGTGGCGGTGATGTATCTCGGCCGGATCGTCGAGATCGGCGCGACGGAGCGGATTTTCGCCGCACCGCGCCACCCTTATACGCAGGCGCTACTCTCGGCCATTCCGCGTCCGCCGGGATCGACGGCGCCGGTCCAGCCGCGCATCGTGCTGCAAGGCGAGATCCCCGATCCCGCCGATCCGCCGCCGGGCTGCCGTTTCCATCGACGCTGCCCGCGCATGAGCGATGCTTGCGCGCAAACGGCGCCGAAAATGGAATCCGCATCCGACGGCGTCGCCGCCGCCTGCCATCACGCGCTGCGGTAGCCGAGTTGGCGCCCGCCCGAAGATATGACCATCGGCAAAACATCGATGCCGTGGGTCGCGTGGGTAACGGGCCGCCACGGCCCGTGCGGCACGACGCTTACCGCTCGAACAATCATCGATGATGCGCTAGCCTCGCGCGAGAAAAAAGAGATCAAGCAAGGCGGCAATCGGGGGAATGACGATGTTCGATTTGGTGCTTAAAGGCGGGCGAGTCATCGATCCGGCGCAAGGGATCGATGCGGTGCGCGACGTCGCGTTCAAAGACGGGCGCGTCGCGGCGGTCGGATCGAATTTGGGCGAGGCGGCGGATACGCGCGACGTCTCCGGCAAGATCGTCACGCCCGGTTTGATCGACCTGCATACGCATGTTTATTGGGGTGGTACTTCGATCGGCGTTGATCCGGATTCCTACGCGCGCCGGGCGGGCTGCACGACATTGATCGATGCGGGCACCGCCGGCCCCGGCAATCTGCCGGGATTCCGCGAGCACATTATCCGGCGCGCCGATGTGCGCATTCTGCCCTTCATGAACATCTCTTATCCCGGTATTTTCGCGTTCAGCCCCCATGTGATGGTCGGCGAATGCGAGGATTTGCGCTTGCTGCATCCGCGCGCTTGCCGCGATGTCGGGCGCAAAAACCTCGACCTCATCGTCGGCATCAAAGTGCGCGTTGGCAAATCGGCGTCGGGGGAGTCCGGTTTGGCGCCGCTCGATATGGGGTTGGAAGTCGCCGATCATCTTGGCGTGCCGGTGATGGCGCATCTCGATCATCCGCCGCCGTATCGCAGCGAAGTGATGCCGCGTTTGCGCAAAGGCGACATCCTGACCCATTGCTACCGGCCGTTTCCGAACGCGCCGATCACCGGCGACGGCCGCGTGCAGGACGATGTGCGCGCAGCGCGCGAGCGCGGCGTGATCTTCGATATCGGCCATGGCGGCGGCTCGTTCGGCTACGAAACCGCCGTGGCGATGATGCGCCAAGGGTTCTCGCCGGATGTGATCTCCTCCGACGTCCATGTGTTGTCGGAGAACGGTCCGGCTTTCGATCAACTCGTGACCATGTCGAAGTTCCTGGCGATCGGGATGCCTTTGGTCGAGGTGATCCGCGCCTCGACGATCAATCCCGCGCGCGCCGTGCGCAAAACCGATCGCGGCACGTTGACGCCCGGCACGCTGGGCGACGCGACGATCCTCGATATTGAGAAGGGCAAGTTCGCTTTCCCCGACGTTCTGGGCGAAATCCGCGAAGGCAGCGAGCATTTGCGCTGCAAGGGGATCGTGCTGGGCGGGCGCTGGTGGCGCGACTGACGCTTACGTGATGGCCCGCGCAAGGGCGGCGGCGAGCTTCGCGTCGTCCGCCGCGCGGACCGTTTGAAGATCGACGAGCAGAACGCCCTTCGCCAGATCGCGTTCGCCGATATGGACCGGCGGGTCGCCCGCTTGGAGTTTCGCGGCGGCGGCGGGCCCGTCGCCCGCGTCGATCTCCAACAACGGAATTCGGCTTCCGGTGATTCGTGTCCGGCCCTTGGGCAGCGAAGCGGCGATCGCTTCCAGCCGCGCGCGCAATCCGGCGGCATGGGCCGCGTCGTCGCGCGCGGCGAAATTCTCGAGCGCCACGATCAGCCCGACGATCTCCTCCTTGCCGACCTTGAACGCGCGCCCGATGCCGTGATGCGGGGGAACGGGGACGCGCGCGCGGTCGACGATCTCGGGGGCTGCCCAGCGCGCGGGATCGACATCCATGTCGAGTTGCTGGAGCAGCGCGGAGGCGATCAGGTCGCGCTTGCCCGCGAGAATGCCGCTCGCTTGCGGACCGCCGATCGCCTTGCCGCCGGAGAACACGACCAGATCCGCACCCGCCGCGATGAAGGCGCGCAGATTCGAGGCGGGCGGCAATTGCGCCGCCGCGTCGACGATGAGCTTGAGGCCGCGCCGGCGGCAGGCATCGGCGATCCCGGGCAGGGCGGGAATCGTTTCCGGATTGGCGGTGAAAGCGAAGGCGACGGTGGCGGGCGTTATCGCGGCGTCGATCTCCCACGCTTCCAGCCCGCGAATGCCGGCACCCGTCCCGCGATCGTTATGGCCGATATCGACGAGCACGGCGCCCGCCGCGCGCAGCGCGTGATCATAGGCATTCCGATGCGTGCGCGGGATCAGGATTTCGTTGGGCATGCCGCGCGTATCGGGCAGACGTGCCATCTTGGCGACGTCGAAACCGGCGATGCAAGACGCCGCCGCCAGCGTCAATGCGGCGGCGGCACCGGAGGTGACGAGTCCAGCTTCCGCCCCCGTCGCGCGCGTGATCGCGCGGCCCGCCGCCGACTGCAACTCGCCGATATCGACCGAGCCTTGCGCGGCGTCGCGCATCGCGTCGAGAACGGCGTCGGACATCAAGCTGCCGCCCAGGCGCGTGAGCGTGCCGGCGGCGTTGATCCTTCGCTTGACGCCGAGCCGGGCGTAGATACCGGTCATCAATTGCCCCGCAGATGGCAGGCGACGAAACGGCCCGGCGCGATTTCGCGCAAGGCGGGCGATTCGTCGCGGCAACGCGCGACCGCGTAGGGGCAGCGCGTATGGAAATGGCAGCCCGACGGCGGATTCATCGGGCTTGGGACTTCACCTTCGAGCAGCCGCACTTCACGATTGGCGCGCGGGTCGGGGATCGGGGCCGCTGCGATCAAGGCCTCGGAATAGGGGTGCTGCGGGTCGGCGAAGATATCCTCGCGCCGCGCGAGTTCGACGATCCGACCGAGATACATGACCGCGATGCGATGGCCGATATGCTCGACCACACCCAGATCGTGCGAGACGAACAGATAGGCAAGGCCGTATTCCTCCTGCAAATCCATCAGCAGGTTCAAAACTTGGGCTTGCACCGATACGTCGAGCGCCGAGACCGGCTCGTCGGCGACGATCAAGCCGGGATTGAGGGCGAGCGCGCGCGCGATGCCCAAACGTTGGCGCTGCCCGCCGGAGAACTCGAACGGGAAGCGATTGCGCGAGTCCGCGCGCAAGCCGACGCGCGTCAGCAGCTTGACCGCGCGTTCGTCGCGGTCGGCGGCGGACATGGTCTCGTAGTTCTCGATCGGCTCCGTCACGATGGTGCCGGCGCGCAAACGCGGATTGAGCGACGCGTAAGGGTCCTGGAAAACCATCTGGACGTGGCGACGATGCGCGCGCATGCCCGCTTCGTCGAGTTGCGTCACGTCGACGCCGTCGAGCGCCACATGGCCGCTCGTCGGTTCGATCAATCGCAGGATCAGCTTGGCGACGGTCGACTTGCCGCAGCCGGACTCGCCGACCAAACACAACGTCTCGCCGGCGGCGATGTCGAACGACACGCCATCGACGGCGCGGATCTTGGCGACGACGCGACGCAGCAATCCGCGCGTCACGTCGAAATATTTGGCGAGGTCTTTGACCTCCAGCACGGCGCGCCGCTCGCTCATGACGCCAGCACCTTTTCGGCTTCCCAGCAGGCGACGAGATGGCCGTTCTCCAAAGCGCGGATCGGCGGCGGTTCCTTGCGGCATCGGTCGGTCGCGTGCGCGCAGCGGGGCGCAAAGGCGCAGCCTGCGATCGGATCGCGCAAATTCGGCACGATCCCGGGGATTTCCGACAGGCGCCGCTGGCCGCCGCGCCCGGCGTTGCGGCGCGGGATCGAGGCCATCAAACCGCGCGTGTAAGGGTGCGCCGGGCTGTCGAACAGGTCGAGCACATCGGCTTCCTCGACCTTGCGGCCGGCATACATCACCACCACGCGGCGGCAGGTCTGCGCGACGACGCCCAGATCGTGGGTGATCAGCATCACCGCCGCGCCGATCTTCTCTTTGAGGTCGAGCATCAGGCGCAGAATCTGCGCTTGGATCGTCACGTCCAGCGCGGTCGTCGGCTCGTCGGCGATCAGAAGCTTCGGATTGCAGGCGAGCGCCATCGCGATCATCGCGCGCTGGCGCATGCCGCCGGAGAATTGGTGCGGATAATCGTGGACGCGCCGTTCGGCGTCGGGGATGCGGACGAGTTTGAGCATCTCCGCCGCGCGCGCGATCCCGGCTTCGCGGTCGAGCCCTTGGTGGATCATCGCGGCCTCGGCGATCTGCTCGCCGATGGTAAAGACCGGATTGAGGCTCGTCATCGGTTCCTGGAAGATCATCGCGACGCTGTTGCCGCGGATCTTGCGCATCTCGGCTTCGTCGAGCCCGATCAATTCGCGATCTTCGAACTTGATCGAACCGCCGATGATCCGGCCGATCTTCGGCGGCAGCAGGCCCAGGATCGACAGCGCGGTGACGCTCTTGCCGCAGCCGCTTTCGCCGACGACGCCCAGCGTTTCGCCGGGCCGCACCTCGAACGACACGCCGTCCACGGCGCGCGTGACGCCGTCGCGTGTGAAGAAATGGGTGCGTAGCTCGTCAATTTTAAGAACGGGCGTTTCGGACATGGCCGTCACATCCGCCGCGACAAACGCGGGTCGAGACGGTCGCGCAGCCCGTCGCCCAGCAGATTGACCGCGAGCACGACCAGCGCCAAGCACAGGCCGGGGAAGAAGATCGTCCAGGGTGCCCGCGCCAGCAGCAGGCGGCTCGATGCGATCATGTTGCCCCAGGTCGGCGTTTCCGGCGGCACGCCCGCTCCCAGGAACGATAATCCCGCTTCGATCAAGATCGCCGACGCCGTCACGTAAGTCGCCTGGACGATCAATGGCGGGATCGTGCTCGGAAGGATATGACGCAGCACGATTTTGAGCGAACGGCCGCCGCCGCTGATCGCGGCTTCGATGAAGGGCTGTTCGCGAGTCGACAGGACGACCGAGCGGACGAGGCGCACGACGCGCGGCACTTCGGGAATGATGATCGCGACGATCACGATCGCGACCGTCGCGCGGTTCAACGACACCATCGCGATGGCCAGAAGAATGGCCGGGATGGCCATGAAGCCGTCCATCAGGCGCATGATCGCGTTGTCGAGCCGGCGGAAATATCCGGCCGCCAAGCCGATGGCGAGGCCGATCGCGACTGACGCGCTTGCGACGGAAATGCCGACGATCAGCGAGATGCGTGCACCATAGACGCAGCGCGCGAAGATGTCGCGGCCGAGACCATCGGTGCCGAACCAAAACGCGGCGGAGGGCGGCAGAAGCCGGTTGACCGGATTCATGTGGCGCGGATCGCCCGCGATAAAGGGCGCGAAAATCGCGATCACGGTCATGAACGCCAAGATCGCGGCCCCCGCGACGATCGTCGGGTTGCGCCGGGCGAAGATGGCGAGGTCGCGCGCGGTCATCTCAGTACCGGATCCGCGGATCGAATAGGGTGTAGGACAGATCGACCAGCAGATTCACCAGCACGTAGATGCCGGCGAAGATCATGATGACGCCTTGGACGATCGGATAGTCGCGGCGCGAGATCGCGTCGACCACGAGCCGGCCCACACCGGGGATATTGAACACCGTCTCGGTGATCACGACGCCGCCGATCAAGAGGGCCACGCCGATACCGATGACCGTGACGATCGGGACGGCGGCGTTCTTCAGCGCGTGGCGCAATAGCAGCGGCCGTGCGGCGACACCTTTGGCTTTGCCGGTGCGAATATAATCCTCGGATAGGACTTCGAGCATCGCCGCACGGGCGATGCGCGCGATCAGCGCGACATAGGCCATGCCGAGTGCCAGCGACGGCAGCACGAGATTATGGAGCCAGGGACCGATCCCTTCCGAAATCCGCGTATAGCCTTGGACCGGCAACCAGCGCAGATCGATGGCGAAGACGAAAATCAGGATGTAACCGACGACGAAGACGGGCAGGGAGAAGCCCATCACCGCGAAGCCCATCACGCTGCGGTCGATCCAGGTGCCCGGATTGGCGGCCGCGACCACGCCCAGCGACACGGCGACGACGACCGCGAAGGAGATGGTGGTGAGGGCGAGGGAGATCGTCGGCTCGGCGCGCTGGCCGATCAGCGCGATCACTGGATCGCCCCAGAACAGCGAGTTGCCGAGATCGCCTTGGATCAAGGCGAAACACCACAGCGCGAATTGTTTCCACAGCGGCTGGTCGAAGCCGAGCTTGGCGCGGATCGCGGCGATCTGGTCGATCGTCGCGTTATCGCCCGCCATAATCGCGGCGGGATCGCCGGGCGACAGATGCAGCAGCATGAACACGATGATCGCGACCAGCGTCATCACCGGCACGGTCATCAAAATGCGTCGAACGATATATGCGAACATCGGCTATTCCGATGAGCGCCGATGCGCCCGGATGGGGCGCATCGGCGGCTCGAACGCGAAACGAAAAGGAATGCCGATCAGACCTTCTCGACGTTCCACCAGGGAATGATCTCCGCGACCGACAGAAGGCCCCGAAGATTGGTACGCATCGCGGCCGGCTGGATCCACTGGCCGTAATAGACTTGCGGCACGAAGTTCCAGGCGTTCTCCTGGATTTCGCGGGCGATGCGCTGACGATCGGCCAGCGTTTCGCCGACCGCCCATTGGGCGCGCAGCTGCTCGTGCTTTTCGTCGCTCGGCCAACCGAACCACGCCTTGTCGCCGGTCGCGGCATGCGCGGCGAGCAGGATGGGGTGGCCGATCGCGGTGCCGCCGGACGAGGTGATGAAGATGTTCCAGCCGCCTTGCGAAGGCGGCGCCTTGTTGGCGCGGCGCTGGACGACGTTCGACCAATCCATCGATTCGACGCGGACATTGAAGCCGCCCTGGCGCATTTCCTGGGCGAGAAGCTGGGCCGCGTTGCTCATATAAGGGATGTTGGTCGCCTGCATCAGCAGGACTTCCTCGCCCTTGTAACCGGCTTCGGCCAGCAGCGCCTTCGACTTGGCGAAGTTCTGCCCGCCCGTGTACCAGCCGATATTCGCGTCGTTCGACATCGGCGTGCCCATGCCGAAGAAGGACGGCGTGTCCTTCGCGTATTTCGACGTGCCGAACGTCGCGCGCATATGATCCGACTGCTTGACGCAGTAAAGCAGCGCTTGCCGGCACTTCACGTTGTCGAAGGGCGGGTGCAGGAAGTTCGGCCGGATCTGGCCGACGAGGCCCACTTCGTTAAGGACCTGGATCTTGATGCTCCGGTCGGCTTCCAGCTGCGGCATGAAATCCGCTTGCGGAATTTCATAGAAATCGATCTCGCCGGCTTGCAACGCCGCGACGGCCGTCTGGCTGTCGGGCATGTTGACGAAGACGACGCGATCGACCTTCACGACCTTGCCGCCCGAAATGCCGCTTGGCGCTTCGTTGCGCGGCACGTAGTTCGGGTTGCGGTCGTAAACATACTGCGTGCCGGGCCGCGTTTCGGCCAGGTTCAGCGTGAAGGGACCGGAGCCGACGACCGTCTCGATCTTCTGCATCGGATCGGTTTCGGCTTCCTTCTTGCGCATCATGAAGCCGACAGGGGTCGTGGTCTTGGCGAGCACGTCGAGGACGAGGCCGTAGCGCTCTTTGAGCGAGATGGTGAAGGTCTTCTCGTCCTTCGCGGCGATATCCTTGACGCGCTGCATCATGTGCTGGCCGCCGCCGTCGCGCACGGCCCAGCGCTTGATCGACGGGATAACGTCCGCCGTCGTCACGTCCGTGCCGTCATGCCATTTGAGGCCGGGGCGCAGTTCGAAGGTCCAGGTCATCGAGCTGGCGTCGTAATCGTAACGCCCAACCATCTGCGGCTTGGCGTCGCCTTTGCTGTCGATGCCGAACAGCGTGTCGTAGACCATGCCGCCGTGATAGGCGGACATGTTCGCCGTGGTCCAGATCGGGTCGTAGCTGGGGACGTCGCCGTGGAACACGGCGCGTATCGTGCGCGCCGCCGATGGCCGCGCTTGGGCCATCGCCAGCGACGGTGCCGCCATCGCCGCCACTGCGGCGGCCGAGCTCTTGAGAACTGTGCGTCGCGCAATCTTGGTCATTTGACCCTCCCTGTTTTTGTTCTGATGCTTAAGGCGCTGCGGACATGTCGAAGCAAGCCTGGGCCTTGTTTCGCCCTTAATTACAGTTGGAGCTTGTCATAGCCGGTACCGCTCGGCAAGCTCGTTTGATCATATGAATGGTATCAGAAGATCAATCCGGGGTTCGTCACGGCATCAAGCGGATAAATCGGGCGTTGAATTCGCGTGAAGGGAATTTTGCGGTAGTCGCGGGGGATCGGCCCGTCGGAATCGATATAGATCACCTTCTTGGCGATCGGGCCGAAGGCGGCCATGAAATGGTTCGTCGATTTGACGACGAGCATTTTGCGCGCGCGCGGGTCGATACCGACATTTTCGAATAGTTCCAGCCCCAACGCTTGCGTGCGGTTGGAGATCAGCACCACTTCGACGCCGCCGACCTTCACCGCCGCGCAATCGCCGAGCGGCACTTGCGTGGGGCCGAAACTTTGGCGGCAGTCGCGCTTGAGGCCGACGACCGTGACCTTCGCGTCGATCGGCTGGCCCGAGGCGGGGCCGATCTTGCCGCCGAAGCGCAACGCGAACTCGGCGCCGAGCCCGGCGTCGAAACAAAGGCGCACCGCAATCGGGTCCCAGATCGGCCCGACCGCGGCTTCTTGCGCATCGCGCTCGATCAACCGGCGCAGGATCGTCGTGTTGTCGGAGGGCGCGCCGCCGCCCGCATTGTCGGCGGGATCGGCCATCACGACGGGTGCGGCGTTGAACGCCATCGCGGCGGTGATGCCGCCATCCGCGTCGAGATAGTCGGGCATCGTTTTGCCGCGCATGGAGACGAATTCCTCGCCGATTTCCGTCGCGAGCTTGTCCGCCTTCTTCTTGTCGCCATCGGTGATGACGAGAATACGGCCCGTCAACTCGGGCACATCGGCGTAGGGGAAGCAATGGCCGATGGAAATCGACAGGATTCCGTCTTTCCCTTCCATCGCGATCATCCGATCGACGAAGGCGCGCATCAGCGGCAGCGTCGTGGGATAGCTCTGGATCTGCCGGCAATCGTAGACCGAGGTGACGGGCTTGATCTCGCCGCGGATCGTGCGCAGCACAAGGTTCAGCACATCCTCCGCGCGCTCGACGACGTCGGTATGCGGAAATTCCTTATAGAGAACGATGATGTCGGCGAACTTCACGCGCCGCAGCGTCAAATGGCAATGCGGGTCGAGTTCGACGCCGATCACGCATTTCGGCCCGACGATCGCGCGCGCGCGTTCGATGATATCGCCTTCGACGTCCTCGTAGCCATGCGCCACCATTGCGCCGTGCAGGCCCAGCAGCACGCCGTCGAGCGGCATCGCGGCTTTGAGCTGATCGAGGATTTCGTCGCGCATGAACTCGTAGTCTTTGCGGTTCGTCGTCCCGGCGGGGCTCGCGGCGAAACAGCTGCCTTCGATCAGCGTGAAGCCGTCGACCTTCGCGCGCTTGCGCGCCACCCATAAAGGGGCGGTGCACATCAGCGGCGTATCATCGGGGTGTTCGCCGGGCCGCAGGAAGACGCATTCCTTGTAGGCTTCGAGACTGGTCGGGAGCGGCGAGAACGTATTCGTCTCGGTCGCGATCGTCGCGGCGAACAGGCGCATTTTTATTCTTCTCCCTGGATTTGATGATTAGTGCAGAATAGCCTCACTATTCCGCTGCGCGGAAGGGGCGAAGAAATGGGAAAACCAACGCGGCTCGTCAGCGACATCGATTTCGACAAAGACGGCAAGCAAGTCACATGGCTGGGCTTACCGCATTCGGTGACGCGATCCGCCTATGGCCGGATCATGATACCGATCGCCTGCATCAAGAACGGGAAGGGGCCGACGGCGTTCTTCCAAGCGGGCAATCACGGCGACGAATACGAAGGACAGATCGCGCTCGCCAAGCTAGTCCGCGCGCTTGAGCCGGGAGAGATCCAAGGGCGCGTCATCATCTTGCCCGCCGCGAATTTGCCTGCCGCGATGGATGGCGCGCGCGTTTCGCCGGTCGACGGCGGCAATCTCAACCGTGTCTTCCCCGGCGATCCTGATGGCACGGTCACGCAGCAGATCGCCTATTACATCGATAGCGAACTTTTTCCGCGCGCCGATCTGTTTCACGATCTGCATTCGGGCGGTGGCTCGCTCGAATACATGCCCTTCGCGTCGATGCATGAAGGCAAGGATGCGGCGATGAACGCGCGTTGCCGCGCCGCGTTGCTCGCTTTCGCGCCCGATCTGGCGCTGATCTGGAAACTCGGCAACGACATACGCTTCGCCCCGGCGGCGGCGATGCATCGCGGCGTGCCCGCTCTGGGCGGCGAGTTCGGCGGCACGGGCTCGGTCGATCGCAAGGCATTGGCGATGGTCGAGCGCGGCTTACGCCGCCAGCTTGTCGTGATGGGCATTATGGAGAAACCGAAGGATTGGGCGGAGCTGCCGCCGCCGCGCCGTGCCAGCGTGCCGGGCGATGCCTGGCACGTGTTTGCGCCCGAGCCCGGCCTCTTCGAGCCCGCGACAGATCTGGGCGAGAATGTGCGCAAGGGTCAGCTCTGCGGCCATGTCCATTTCATCGACAACCCCGCGCGCGCGCCTGTGCCGTGCTATTTCCGCGAAGAAGGCTTCGTCGTGTGCAAGCGCCACTACGGCCGCGTCGAGCGCGGCGATTGCGTGGCGCATCTGGCGGTCGACGAAGCGTGGTGAGCCGCCAGCCGCGAGAAGGTGCTGCGGACGTCTACATGTCGCCGACTTCCTTGGATGGATTGGCGCAAACGGCGACAACAAGTCCGGCTTCGCCGATGATGTGGCGATAGCGATAGTTCTTCGGCAGATACATTGCGTCGCCCGGCTTGAAGATGCGTTCCTCGCCGGTGGCTTCGACGATCTGGCGCGACCAGCCGTGAAGGCAATAGAGCACGACCTCGTGGATGCCGTTGCCTTCGACCATGACGTCGAAGTTCGGCATATAGGTCGTGATGTGGAAGGAGAAGCTGCAGCCATTGCGCTTCTTGGTGATCAGCCGATGGCTGAACTCTTGCCCCTTGTGGACCCAAGTCATCGGGACCTCTTCCTGACGGGACCACTGGATTTTCTCTTCCATTCGAATTCTCCTGCTGACGAAAACGACGGGACGGCAAACGGCGCGATCGCGCCCGCGCCTCAGAAAATGTCGGAGATATCCTCCGTGAAGATCGAGCGGCCGAGGGGAATCGCGGCGTCGGGCTTGTCCTTCGGCAGGAAGCGGCCGCGCCCCGGCTTGGCGAGCGGTTCGCCCTTTATCGACACGATCTCGCCGCGCGAAATCGTCGTATCGATCCAGCCTTTGACCTTCATCCCTTCGTAGGGCGTGTAGTCCATATTGTCGTGCAGGATCGACTGCGACACCGTGACTTCGCGTTCCGGATCCCAGATCGCGATATCGGCGTCGGCGCCGATGGCGAGCGATCCTTTGCGCGGATAGAGGCCGTAGATCTTCGCGGCGTTGGTGGCCGCGAGGGCGACGAAACGCTCCAGCGTGATGCGGCCCTTCAATAGCCCTTCGGCGTAAAGCAGCGGCAGACGCACTTCCAGCCCCGGCACGCCGTTGGGGATCATCTTGAAATGCGCGTCCGGCCCGCCGCGCATTTTGCCTTCGGGATCGTCGAAACGATACGGCGCGTGGTCGGAGGAGAACACGTCGAACAACCCGTCGGCCAGGCCGCGCCAGACGTATTCCTGATTGATCTTGTCGCGGGGCGGCGGCGAGCACATGCACATGCGCCCGAGCAAGCCCTGCTTGTCGAGATCCTCCTGCGTCAGGAACAGGTATTGCGGGCAGGTCTCCGCGAACACCTTCAAGCCTTTGGCGCGCGCGCGGCGGATCTCCTCGATCGCCTCCCGGCCGGAAACGTGCACGATCAGGATCGGCTGATCGATCATTTCGGCAAGCGCGATCACGCGATGCGTGGCTTCGCTCTCGACGGTCATGTTATGCGCGAAGCAGTGATAGACGGGACGCTTGCGGCCCGAGGCGATCAGTTTTTCCGCGAGCCACGACATGGCGTCGTGGTTCTCGGCGTGGATCATCACCATCGCGCGCTTGCGCCGTGCGAGCGCCAGGATATCGAGCACCTGCCGATCGGAGAGTTTCAGCGCGTCGTAGGTCGTGTAGATCTTGAACGAGGTGTAGCCGTCCTCGATCAGCGCCGGCAGTTCCTGACCCAGCGCCGTTTCGTGCGGGTCGGAGACGATCAGATGGAACGAATAGTCGATCGACGTCTTGCCTTCGGCGCGCGCGTGATACTCCTTCACCACTTCGCGCAAGGATTGGCCCCGATGTTGCGCCGCGAAGGGCACGATCGTCGTCGTGCCGCCGCACATCGCCGAGCGTGTGGCGCTTTCGAAATCGTCGGCGGTCCATACGCCGGTCGAGGAAATTTGCGCGACGTGGCAATGCGCGTCGATCCCGCCGGGCGTGACCAGCTTGCCGCGCGCGTCGATCTCCTTGGCGCCTTTGGGCAGGTCGCGCCCGAGCGAAGCGATCAGCCCGTCCTTGATTCCGATGTCGCCGACGAAGCTTTCGCCCGCTGTCGCCAGCGTGCCGCCGCGGATCACCAGATCGTAACTCGTCATTCTTGTTTCCTCTCTTGCGGGAATGTCATACATTTGTGCCCAACCGAAAGGCCGGAAAGGTAACATTCATGTCCAAGCTGCTCGACGAAACCGCCAAGGGCGTCTACATCATCGCCGCCACGCCGTTCCAAGATAACGGCGAACTCGATCTGCCCAGCGCCGAGCGGATGGTCGACTTCTATCTTGAGTGCGGCGTGACCGGTATCACGATCCTGGGCGTCATGGGCGAGGCGCCCAAACTCTCGCCGCAGGAATCCGCCGCTTTCGCCGAGACCTGCATCAAGCGCGTCGCCGGCCGCGTGCCCGTCGTCGTCGGCGTCTCGGCCGCGGGCAACCGCAATCTCGGAAACTTCGCCAAGAAGTCGATGGACCTGGGCGCTGGCGGCGTGATGGTCGCGCCCATCGCCGGGCTTAAGACCGAAGAGCAGATCGAAGCCTATTACGGCGCGATCGCTAAGGAACTCGGCGACATTCCGGTGGTCGTGCAGGATTATCCGCAACTGACCAACGTCCACATGTCCGTCTCGTTGATCAATCGTCTGTTCGCGCAGTTCCCGAGCTTCAAGGTGCTGAAGCACGAGGATATGCCGGGACTGCGTAAGCTTTCGAAGGTCCGCGCGGCGGACAATGACGGCAGCCGTAAGCGCCGTATCTCGATCCTTGTCGGCAATTCGGCGCTCTATCTGCCGCAGGAAATGCGCCGGGGCGCGGACGGCGCCAATACCGGCTTCGCTTATCCCGAAATGCTGGTCGAATGCGTCAATCTGTTCCTGGCGGGAAAGCCCGAAGCGGCGGAGGATCTTTACGATCTCTACCTGCCGATCGTGCGCCACGAGCAGCAGATGGGTATGGGGCTGTCGGTGCGCAAGGAAGTGCTGCGCCGGCGTGGCGTCATCAAATCCAATCACGTCCGCGCGCCCGGCTACGCGATGGACGCGGCCGACTACAAGGAGCTCGACGAGTTGATGGCGCGGGTCGAGCGCAAGCTCGCCGCCGTCGGCCGAAAGACGAAGTCGATGGCCGCCTGACGAAAACCCGGCGCCGCGCGTCAGAGATTGATGCTGCCGAGATTGCGGGACTGCGACAGGGCGTTGAACAAGCCCTGCCGCGTCACCTCGTTGTGGTGCAACATGATTTTGCGCGCGGCGGCCGGATCGCGTTTGCGCAAGATATCGACGATCGCCAGATGATCGTCCTGCGTCTCGCGATTGATGTCGCGACGGCGCGCGCCCAGATAGAAGAAGCGCTCGAGCTCGTCCATTTGCTTGCCCAGAATTGCGAATAGCCGCTCGTTGCCCGAAGCTTTGGCGATCGCCACGTGGAAATCGCGATTGGCTTGGATGAAGCGCTTCAGGCTCGGCTGCTCGGCGCGGTCGTAGACGACTTCCGCCAGCTTCTGCAGCGCGTCGAGCTCCGCGTCCGAGATGCGCTGGCACGCGAGTTCCGCAGCGCCGGCTTCCAGGATCATGCGCAGATCGAACAACTCGTTCAGATCGCCGAAGGTCATCGGAACGACTTGATAGCCCCGGCGCGGGAATGTCCGCACGAGGCCTTCCAGACGCAAGGTAGCGAGCGCTTCGCGCACCGGCGTTTTGCTGACCGCAAAACGCGCGGCGAGTTCGGCTTCCGAAATCTCCTGTCCCGGCTCCAGAGAGCAGGTCAGAATCTCCGCTCGCAGCAACTGGTACACGCGTTCGGTCAGCGATTCCGATTTCTTCGGCTTGGCGCGCGGTGCCGCGCCGCGTTTCGCGGCCTTTGTCCTTCGCGCGGCCGGGGCGGCCGTGGTTGCTTGCCTCATGGGTGTCCCTTGCGCGTCCCGTGTTCGGCGCGGCGTTGGTCTTCTGACATTCCGATTCGCAGGCGCCCATCTTCTTGTGCCGCGCTGACATTGCCAATCATATTGTTCCGGATCGCGCGGCGGGTTTGGCCCGGCCGGGATGACCGGAACGACGAGGCTTGTAAACTAATCCATCTAATATATCTTGTGAAATACTTGATTTCGACGGCAGTGCGCGGGAGCGTGGTCTCATGTACGGAATTGCGATCGATCCGATCGCGCCATTTTCGGAGGATTACGCCGGCGCGCGCGCAAAATTCCTGACCAAAGCGGCGGCCAAGGGCGGCGCCTTGCGGCGCTACGACAATCCGAACAAAGGTCCGGGCGGGGAGGCGTTGGCGGCCGACGTCGCATGGTTCGGACCGGCGGACGCGACGCATGTGCTGCTGATGGTCTCCGCGACGCATGGCGTCGAAGGATTTTGCGGTTCGGGCGCGCAGATCGACTGCCTGGACTACGGCGTCGAGGGACTGGTTGGTCCCGATTTGGCCGTGATGATGGTGCACGCCATCAATCCTTACGGGTTTGCGTGGCTCCGCCGCACGACCGAGGAAGGCGTCGATCTGAACCGCAACGCAATCCAGTTCGAGAACGGCGTGCCGGAGAACAAAGGTTACGCCGAACTTGCCGACGCCTTTCTGCCGCGGCGCGTCGACCCGGAGGGTATTGCGGCGGCCGAGGTGAAACTCGCCGAATGGCGCGCGGCGCACGGGCAATATGCGTTCGACGTGGCGCGCAGTGCCGGCCAATACACGCATCCCGATGGTTTCTTCTACGGCGGCACCGCGCCGACGTGGTCGATGCGCATGATCGGTACGCTATGCGCCGATTACGCGCTATCGACGCGCGCCGACGTGGCGGTCATCGACTATCACACCGGCCTCGGGCCCTTCGGCTATGCCGAGCCGATTTGCGGGCATCGTCCGGGCACATCGGGGCAGGCGCGCTGTCGCGCGTGGTACGGCGAAAGCCTGGGCGAGCCGCTGCTCGGCAAATCGGCCTCCGTGCCAATTCCGGGCCTGACCCAATATGCCTGGGCACGCCATATCGGCGACGAACGCTTGACCTTCATCGCGCTGGAATACGGCACCTATCCGTCGGAGGAAGGGATGGCCGCCTTGCGCGACGAGCATTGGCTGCACGCCTACGGCAAGGTCGACTGGACGTCGCCCGAGACCCGGCGCATCAAGGCCGCGCTGCGGCGGTTCTACTATCCCGACACACGCGACTGGAAGGAAGCAGTGCTGCTGCGCAGCCGTCAGGTCATCGACCAGGCGGTGCGCGGTATGACCGGCCGATAAATCCACGCCCATTCCACAGGTTCGACAAAAATGACTCGTATTCTCGTCGTCAATCCCAACAGCACCGCCGCCGTCACCGACAGCATGAATGCGGCGCTCGAGATACTTCGCACGCCCGGCGCGCCGGAGATCGTTTGCCGCACGCTGACCGGCACGCCGGCCGGCATCGAAACGCAGGAAGACGTGGAGTCCGTCGTGATGCCGACGCTGCGTTATCTGCGCGAGAATTCGGCCGACGCCTATGTGATCGGGTGCTTCTCCGATCCGGGCCTCGCCGTGTGCCGCGAAGCGATCAAGGCGCCTGTGCTGGGCATCGCCGAATCCGGTTATCTGACCGCGGCGGGGCTCGCCGAGAAATTCGGCGTCGTGTCGATCAAGAAAGGTTCGATCGCGCGCCATTTGCGGCAGATCCGCATGCTCGGCCTGGAAGGCAAGCTCGCCGCCGATCGCGCGCTGGATATGGGCGTGTTGGAACTCGCCGACCGGAAACGTTCGATCGCGCGAATCATCGAAGTCGGCACCGAATTGCGCGATCGCGACGGCGCAGGCGTGTTGATTCTTGGCTGCGCCAGCATGGGGACCTATCGGGCGGAAATCGAAAAGGCGTTGGGTTTGCCGGTTGTCGACCCCACGCAAGCGGCGGTTATGCGCGCCGAAGGCCTGCTGCGGCTGGGTTACGCAAAGATCGCTTAGGCCGTCAGTTCCGGCGCGCGTCATACGCGTCCCGCAGCCGTGCCCAGGGAAGCCAGAATCTCGGGCCAAGTGCTGCCAGCGCGTAGAATGGAATTTCCGCCGGCTTCTCGCGCGGCAGTGGAAACGCCGTGAAGTCGTCCTTGGCCAGCGCACGCGCCAATTCGGCGCCCAAGGCGCTCGCCAGCGCGTTGCCGCGCCCGTTGCACCAAATCGGCGCGAAGCAGCCGGGCGCAGGTTCGTAAAGCCTCGGCACGAAGCCCGGCGTCACTGCGATGCGGCCGGTCCACACATGCTCGGCATCGGGAATTCCGCGGCCGGGCAGCAGCCGCTCGAAACGGCGCTTGAAGAAGGGCGGCAAGCGCGCGTCGGCGCCCCACGGCAAGGCAGCGATGCCGCCGCCGAGCAATCTGGCGTCCGATGACAAGCGGAAGGCGGCGGAATCGCGCCGCATATCGGTGACGCAGCCGCCGCCGGGCAGGATCGAGCCGCGCGCCGCCGGCGACAACGGCGCCGTGGCGATCTGATGCACCGCGACCGGCAATACGGCGCGGCGCGCCGGTCCCCATATGCCGTTGGTCGCAATGACCAGTTTCGATGCCAGAATCTCGCCACGCGCGGTCATCACGCGCCAGCGATCGCCGTGACGATGCGTCGCGACGACGGAGCTGCGTTCGAACAGCTTCGCGCCCGCCGCGACGGCCGCCCGTGCCAGACCGCGCGTAAAGCCAAGTGGATCGATCGTTCCGCCGGTACGGAACTCGATGGCGCCGACATAGCCGTCGGCACCCGTGCGGGCTTGCGTGCTCGGCGCGTCGAGCAACGCGATTTCGGCGCCGGCGTGCGACCACTCATCGGCGCGCCGGCGCAAGCCATCCCATTGGCGGCGAAAGGGGGCGGCTTGTATGAATCCGGATTGCGCGCCGTCGCAGTCGATCGCGTGCCGGCGGACGATGTCGAAGAGGGTTCGGCCGGAATCGACAACGAGATCGGTCAGGCGGCGGCCTTGCTCGGGGCCGAGCGCTTCGACGATCTGCGCCGGCCCTAGCGACGCGTTGAGCGCCGGAACGACGAAGCCGGTATTGCGCCCGGACGCGCCGCAGCCATGAATACCGGCTTCGGCGACCGCGACCGACACGCCGGCCTCCGCCAGATGCAAGGCCGTGGAAAGACCGGCAATTCCCGCGCCGACGATCGCGACATCCGTTTCGATGCGGCCGTCGAGAGTCGGGTGGGCGGCCGGCGCGGGACCGCGCGCATGCCACCAAACCGTGTCGAGCGCGCTGCGGGCGTATTCCGCGCCGTCACTTTGCATCTGGCGCTGTCCTTGCTTCGCTATTTTCGTGTTCCCGTTCCATCGGCGCGCCATGTGCATTGACAGTGGGGGGCAGCATACATTTAAATCCTGCTGCAATGCTCAAAAAATCTCACGTAGAATATCACAAGGAGGTTCCATGGTGATCCGGCGTATCCTTGCCGCGGCTCTGCTCGCGGCTCTCTCCGCCTTTGCGAATTCCGCGCAGGCCCAATCGGTTCCCGCTTCGGCGCTGTTGAAGGCGGGCGAAATCGGCTTCGCGGCGGATTTCGGCGCGCCGCCCAACCAGTTCATCGACACGCAAGGGCGCATGGACGGTCTCAACGTCGATATGTGCGGCGAGATCGCCAAGCGCATGAACCTCAAGATCAACTGGACCAACCTCGCTTTTCCGGGCTTGGTGCCGGGTTTGCAGGCGAACCGGTTCGACGCGCTGTGCACGGCGATTTTCATCAACCCGCAGCGCCTGGAGATCATGAACATGGTCGCCTACGTGCAGTGGGGCGAAGGCATGATGATGCGCGCGAACGATCCCAAGATCGCCAATTGCACGCCGACCAGCGGCGACGCGGCGAGCTATTCGCCGTGCTTCGACCAGCTGGCCGGCCGCACGGTCGCGGTCGCGTCGGCGGGCACCACGCATCAGAACATTCGCGCGCAGAACGAGCGTCTGAAGGCGGCGGGCAAACCCGAGATGACGTTGCGCGCCTTCGACACGACGGCCGATGTGTTGCAAGCCGTGGCGTCGGGCCAGGCGGACGCGGCCTATCTCAACGATCCGCAGGGCGCGTTCTTCATCAATCGCGACGCCGCCAACAAGGCCGCCTACAAAATGGCCTTCGTCGGCTTCAATCCGAACAAGCTGGCGATCGCCACGCTGAAGCCGAACCGCGCGCTGGCCGACGGCATCAAGGCGGCGCTGGAATCGATGAAGGCCGACGGCAGCTACGGCAAGATCGTTGAGAAATGGGGCGTGGCCGCCGTTCCCGAATTCACGATCCAGCCGTGACGGACTTTACGTGAGTTTTTCGGGCAGCGTCTTTCTCCAGTACCTGATCGATCCGCGTTTCGCGCAGGCGGCGCTGACCACGATCTGGATCGCCGTCCTGGCCCAAACGGCCGGGACGGCGGTGGGGCTCGCGGCGGCCGTCGCCCTCGACAAGGGGGCGTGGCCGTTGCGGTTGGTCGCGCGGATCTACGTGCAGATCTGGCGCGGGACGCCGCTGCTCGCCCAGTTGCTACTGATTTATTTCGGCTTGCCGCAATTGGGCCTGCGCCTGGGCGTGTGGGAGGCGGGTCTGATCGGCCTGTCGCTCTACGCCGGCGCCTATATGACCGAGATCGCGCGCGGCGCCATGCGTGCGGTCGATCCGGGACAGAACGAAGCGGCGCGCGCGTTAGGCATGAACGCGCGCACGGCCTTCGGTTCGATACTGCTGCCCCAGGCGATACGCCTGATGCTGCCGCCCGCCGGCAACGAATTCAATTCCATGCTGCGCACGACGTCGCTGCTGTCGGTCATCTCGGTCGAGGAGTTGCTGCGCGTGACCAATCTCGCGATCAACGAGACGTTTCGCTCGGTCGAGCTCTACGCCGTCGCGTCGCTTTACTACCTCGCTATGACCACGGTCTGGATGTTCGTTCAGATCGCCATCGAACGCCGCTACGCCGCGGGCACGGCCAACGCCGCGCGCGCGGGTGCCGCCTGATTTCCATTCAAGGAGAGTCGAGCTATGCGTAATCGTCCCGCGTCGAAAGACGGCAAGCTGCGCGTCGTACTGTGGGGCCTGGGGGCCCTTGGCACCCAGGTGATGAAGGCGTTCGCCGCCGGCGTGCCGGATATCCGCATCCTCGGCATCGTGGATCACGCGCCGCATCTGGCCGGCAAAAAGGCATCGGACGTCAACGCCGAAGCGAAGGCGCTGGGGCTCGATTTCGTCATTCAGCCGACCATCGAGGCGGGGCTCGATGCGCTGAAGGAGCCGGTCGACGTCGTCTATCACATGACGGAATCGGTGCTGTCGGCGATCGAAGGGCAGCTTACGCTGCTGCTCGATCGCGGCATCGACGTGATATCGGCGTCGGAGGCGATGTTCTATCCCAATATGCGCGCACCCGAATTCTCCGCGCGCATCGATGCCGTCGCCAAGCGCAATGGCGTGGCCATCACCGGTGTCGGCATCAATCCCGGCTTCGTGTTCGACGCGCTGGTGCTCACGCTCGCGCGCATCACGACGGCCGTGAAGTCCGTGCGCATCCAGCGCTGCATCGACGTTTACGGCACGGGCGCCCATGACATCGACCATGTCGGCTACGGCCTGACGCCCGAGGATTTCCGCGCCAAGATCGCGTCGGGCCGTATCGTCGGCCATATGGGCATGCCGGATTCGATTGCACTGGTCGCCGAGCGTCTGGGCATGTCGATCGACCGGATCGAGGAGAGCTGGGACATCGAAACGGCCGACTACCCCGTCGATTCCGGCGCGCCGGCGCTTGGCATTCTTCCGCCCGGCCGCGTGATCGGCATCACGCAGCACGGTTTCGGTTACGAAGGAAACGTCGAAAAGATCCGCATGGATCTGGCGATGTATTACAGCCCCGAGAAATTCGGGCTGACCGAAAGCGACGATATCGTGATCGATGGCAGTCATCGCGTTCATTGCGCGCTGACGCCGGCGGCCGTGTCGATCCAGGGGGCGGGCCTGCACATCGCCAACACGACGTACGACATCGTCGCGGCGAAGCCTGGTCTCGTGAACATGATGGATTTCGGCATGGGCGGCCGGCCGCGCGGCATGTTCCGCTACAAGCTCGATCCGAAGAAGGCGCCGGAACCCGGCAAGACCTGGCTGGTCAAGGCGCCGCTTTGAACTGGAACTGGGCGATCGTCTGGCAGACGGCGAGTTCGCCGCTGCTGCCATGGGCGTTGCTGACGACGGTGTGGGTCGCGATCGTGGCGCAAGCCGCGGGAACCGCGATCGGTTTCGTCGTCGGGCCGATGACGCTTGCGGCGGGCCGTTTGCCCCGGACGATCGCCTGGATCTATGGCTGGCTGTTTCGCGGCACGCCGCTGCTCGTCCAGATCCTGTTCTTCTTCGCGATCGTGCCGCAGCTGGGCCTGAAGCTCGGCATCATGACGACGGGGCTGGTCGGGTTGTCGCTGAACGAGGGCGCGCGCATGGCGGAGATCGTGCGCGCCGGCCTGATCGCCGTGCCCAAAGGGCAAACGGAAGCCGCGCGATCGCTCGGCTTGCGGCCGTTGCAGGTCTTTTTGTTTGTGATCGCCCCGCAGGCGATCCGCGTAATCATTCCGCCGCTGGGCAACAACTTCAACTACATGCTCAAGGCGACGTCGCTGCTTTCGGTCATCGGCATTTCCGAATTGCTGCGCACCAGCCAGCAATTGGCGCAGGCGACCGCGCGGCCGCTCGAAGTTTACGTTGTCGCGGCCTGCGCCTATCTGCTGGTGACGACAAGTTGGGACATCATCCAGCGGCGGATCGAGAAGCGGTTCGAACGCGGCTTCGCGCCGTCGCCGTCCGTTGCGGCGGTTGCGACCGATGCGCCGGCGCGTTCGCGCGCCGAACCCAAGCAGGGTGCGGTCGCGGCGCTGCGCGACGTGTGCGTCGATCTCGGCGGGCGTCGTGTGCTCGACCATGTCGATTTCGCGGTGATGCCGGGCGAGGTTGTCGCGATCGTCGGCGCGTCGGGTTCCGGCAAGACGACATTGCTGCGCTGCCTCAATGGGCTCGCGGTTCCATCGGCAGGTACGGTCCTTTTCCAAGGGCGGAAGCTTGGCGCGGCCGGTCCGGCACTGGACGCCGACCGCCGCGCGATCGGTTTCGTCTTCCAGCGTTTCAATCTGTTCCCGCATCTGACCGCGCGCGCCAACGCCGCGGCGGGACCGCTGAAAGTCCTTGGCTTGCCGCGCGCGGAAGCCTATGCGCGCGCCGATGCGCTGCTCGATAAGGTCGGCCTCGCCGATCGCAAGAACGCCTATCCCTCGGCGCTGTCGGGCGGGCAGCAGCAGCGCGTGGCGATCGCCCGCGCCCTTGCCATGCGTCCGGCCTTGATGCTGTTCGACGAGCCGACCTCCGCGCTCGATCCCGAGACGGTCGGCGAAGTGCTGGACGTCATGCGCAAGCTGGCCGCCGAGGGCACGACGATGGTTGTCGTCACGCACGAGATGGGATTCGCGCGCCAGGCGGCGGATCGAATCGTCTATATCGACGGCGGGCGTGTCGTCGAGGAGGGAACGCCGTCCGAATTCTTCGCGGCGCCGAAAACGGAACGCGCGCGCGCTTTCTTAGGCAAGCTCACGTATTAGCTTCCGATGATCGACGTATGCCGGCGGCGTGCGTCGGTGCGGTGCCGGAATATCCCTATTTCGGCGCTCCGGCCGCGGCCCCGCGCTCGCTGCTTGGTATAGGCAATCGCGCGATCACGTCGCGCCCGTCGATATCGGCCGCGCCGTCGAATCGCGGACGAGCAGAGAAGGCTCCAGCACGATCTGTTCGACGGGCAGCACGCGTCCGTTTGCCGAGCGCACGCGTTCCAGCAGCGTTTCCATGCAGCGATTGGCCATGGCTTCGGACGGCTGCACGACGACGCTGACGCGCGGCCGGATGACGTCGAACCACGGCAGATCGTCGATCGCCATGACCGAGAGATCGCGCGGCACCGACAGACCGGCATCGGCGACGGCGCGCAGCATGCCCAGCGCCAAATGGTTGTTGGTCGCGATGATCGCGCTGGGCCGGTCGGGCCGGGCGATCAGGCGTTGCGCCGCGCGGAAGGCGGCGGCTTCGTCGAACGCCATTTTTTCCACGAAGCTTTCCTCGAGGAAAACGCCGTGGCGCGCGAAAGCTTCGCGGAACCCGTCGAGGCGATGCCGCGCGATCGCCATTTCCGGCGAACCCATAATGACGGCGACCTTGCGATGCCCGAGCGCATGGAGATGCTCGGCGGCGAGCGCGCCCGCCATCCGGTTGTCGATCGTTACGGAATCGAAATCGAGCCCGTCGAGGCGGCGGTCGAGCAGGATCGCGGGAAAAGGTAGGCGGGTGAGGGCGGCGATCCGCCCGGCCCAGCTGTCGCGGGTCGGCACAAGAATCATGCCGTCGGCGCGCTGCGACAGCAGAAGTTGCAGATTGCGCCGCTCGCGCTCGGGGTCTTCGGCGCTGTTGCACAGGATGACCGAATAACCGGCCTCGCTCGCGCGCTTTTCCAGCGCATCGACGAGCGTGAGGAAGAACGGGTTGGTGATGTCGGCGACCAGCAAGCCGAGAATTCGGCTGGCGCCGCTGCGCAAACTGCGCGCGCTGGCATGCGGCGCGTAGCCGAGTTGATTGGCCGCGGCGACGACGCGGGCGAGGAGTTCTTCGCTGACGAAGCCCGTGCCGTTCAGCGCCTTCGACACCGTCGCGACGGAGACACCGGCGAGGCGAGCGACTTCGCGAATTGTCGGTAACTCGGCGATCTGAGTCTCCTCCAAGAAAACGATTTTCCAAACTGTAGAATGCTGAGCGCCATCGAGCAAGATCTTGAATGATCAATTAATCTGCTTTTTTCAGAGTATTAAATAGACGGCATGAGATTCATCTTGCCCGATCGGATCGAGTGCAGATACATTCAAAAAAACGATTAACTAAGCGAAGGAGGATCGCTTGCTGGGCTATGTCGCGGTCCGGTTGCTCTCGGCCATACCCGTGCTCGGCATCGTCGCGGTCTTCGTCTTCTTTCTTTTGACGATGATCCCGGGCGATCCCGCACAGGTCATCGCCGGCGATTTCGCGTCGCCCGAGCAAGTCCAACAGATCCGCGCGGCCCTTCAACTCGATCGGCCGCTCGCCGAGCGTTTCGTCGCTTGGGCGCTGCGCCTGGCGAGCGGCGATTTCGGCAAGTCGCTGTTCTCCGGCATTCCGGTGGCCCAGCTTGTCGGCCAGCGCATCGAGCCGACTTTGATGCTGGCGACGATGACCGTATGCATCGCCGTCGCGATCGCGGTCCCGCTCGGTCTCGTCGCCGCCTACAAGCCCGGCGGCTGGGTCGCGCGCGTGTCGATGACCACGGCGGTCCTCGGCTTCTCGCTGCCCGTGTTCATCGTCGCTTATCTGCTCGTCTATCCGTTCGCGCTGGGACTGCGCTGGTTTCCGGTGCAAGGCTATGTGCCGCTGTCGCAAGGGCTGTGGGCGTGCCTGCATAGCCTGACACTGCCCGCGCTGGCGCTGTCGCTCCTCTATATCGCGTTGATCGCACGCGTCACCCGCGCGGCGGTCTTGGAAGTGCTGCGCGAGGATTACGTGCGCACCGCCCATGCCAAGGGCCTTGCGGAACGGCGCGTGCTCGTGCGCCACGTGCTGCGCAACGCCGCCGTGCCGGTCGTCACCGTGGTCGGCATCGGGTTCGCCGCCTTGCTCGGCGGCGTGGTGGTGACCGAAACGATCTTCAGCATTCCCGGTCTCGGCCGATTGACGGCGGACTCCATCCTGCGCCGCGACTATCCGGTCGTGCAGGCGCTGATCCTGCTGTTCTCGACCGTCTATGTCGTGGTCAATCTCGGCGTCGATCTGATCTACGCCGCGATCGACCCGCGGATCCGGTACTGACCGATGGCCGCACCCGAAGCCTCGATGTCCCTCGCGAACGCGGACACGCCCGTCTCGGTGCTGGCCGCGTTGCGCCGCCGGCCGTTGTTTCTGATCTGTGTGGGCATCGTCGCGGCGTTCGCGCTTCTGGCGCTGGTCGTGCCGTTCCTGCCGGTCGATCCGGCGGTGTTGAATCCGCTGCGCCGCTTGCGCGCGCCCTCGATGCTCGAGCCGTTCGGCACCGACCATGTCGGGCGTTCGATCCTCGCACGCACCTTGTGGGGCACGCAGATATCGCTCGGCGTGGGGCTCGCCGTCGCGGCATTGACGACGCTCGCCGGCGTGTCGATCGGCTTGCTCGCGGGATATATCCGCGCCCTCGACATGGTGCTGATGCGCGTGATGGACGCGGTGATGGCGGTGCCGGCCATTTTGCTGGCGATCGCGCTGGTGGCGCTGATCGGGGCGGGGCCGGTCGTCATCGTGGTCGCGATCAGCATGCCGGAAATTCCCCGCATGGCGCGCACCGTGCGCGCGGGTGTGCTGGTCTTGCGCGAATTGGCGTTCGTCGAAGCGGCGACAATTTGCGGCGGGCGCCTGTCGACGATCCTGCTGCGCCACATCCTGCCCTCGGTCGCAGGCCCGGTGCTGGTGCAAGCGACCTATGTGTTCGCCGCCGCGATGATCCTGGAGGCGATCTTGTCGTTCTTGGGGGCGGGAACGCCGCCCGACGTGGCGAGCTGGGGCAATATGATGGCCGAAGGGCGCCAGTATCTCGAGATCGCGCCGTGGATCTTGGTGTTCCCGGCGATCGCGCTGACGATCCTGGTCCTCGCGATCAACGTGATCGGCGACGAGCTGCGCGACATGCTCGACCCGGAGAGCGCGCGATGATGGCCCCGCTTCTCGACGTACAGGGCCTGGAAATCTCGCTGCGTACGGGCGATGCCGCGCGGCCGCTCGTGCATGATCTGAGCTTCCGGATCGAGGCGGGCGAGGCGCTTTGCCTGGTGGGCGAAAGCGGCAGCGGCAAAAGCGTTACCGCACTGGCGTTGATGGGCCTGCTCGATCCCAAGAAGCTGCGTCCGACCGCCGGGCGCGCGATGTTCGAAGGCCAGGATCTGTTGGCCTTGCCGCCTGACCGGATGCGCGCCTTGCGGGGCCATCGCATCGCCATGGTGTTCCAGGAGCCGATGAGCGCCCTGAACCCCGTGCAGCGCATCGGCGATCAGATCGCCGAAACGATCCGCGAGCATCGCGGCACGTCGGCGCGCGACGCGGAACGCCAGGCGGTCGATCTGCTCGATCTTGTCCAAGTGCCCGACGCGAAGCGGCGCGCACGCGAATATCCGCACCAGCTTTCCGGCGGCATGCGCCAGCGCGTGATGATCGCGATGGCGGTGGCGCTGCGCCCCGCCTTGCTGATCGCCGACGAGCCGACGACCGCGCTGGACGTGACGATTCAGGCCCAAGTCCTGTCGCTGATCGACGATTTGCGCCGCGAATTGGGCACGGCTGTTCTGCTGATCACGCATGATCTGGGCGTGGTGGCGGAAATCGCCGACCGCGTGCTCGTGCTTTATGCGGGCCGCGCGGTCGAGCAAGCGCCGGTCGCGACGTTGTTCGACGCGCCCGAGCATCCCTATACGGCCGCGTTGATCCAATCGATCCGCCATTTGCAAACCTTCGCCGAAGGCGACCGCTTGATCGAGATTCCAGGCGGCATGCCCGCACCGGGCCGCTGGGTCGAGGGCTGCGCCTTTGCTGAGCGGTGCGCCTATGCGCTGCCCGATTGCGCGACGCGCTTGCCCGATTTCCGCCGCCGCGCGCCGGAGCATTTCGCCGCATGCTGGCGTACGCCGCCTTTCGGGGGTGCGGGGAAATGAGCGTCGTGCTGGAAGCGGTGGGCCTCACCAAAACCTTCACGCTGGGCGGCGGCTTTTTCGGCTTGGGCGCCAAGCGGACGATCCGTGCGGTCGACGATGTCAGCTTCACGATCGGTAAAGGGCGCACGCTTTGCGTGGTGGGCGAAAGCGGCTGCGGCAAGACGACGATCGGCCGGATGATCCTGCGCCTGACGGCGCCAAGTGCCGGCAGCGTGCGCCTGGAAGGCGAGGACTTCACCCAATTGCGCGGCGAGGAACTGCGCACGCGCCGCCAGCGCGTGCAGATGGTCTTCCAGGATCCCGCCGCGTGCCTTAACGCGCGGATGACGGCCGCCGAGATCGTCGCGGAACCGCTGGTCAATTTCGATTTGCTCGATCCCGCGGGCCGCGCGCGGCGCGTCGAACAGCTTTTCGATCAGGTCGGCCTGCCGCGCGGCATGATGGGGCGGCTGCCGCGCAATCTTTCGGGCGGGCAGCGTCAGCGCCTGGGGATCGCGCGCGCTTTGGCGTCGTCGCCCGCCGTGATCGTCGCCGACGAAGCGGTCGCGGCCCTCGACGTCTCGATCCGCGCGCAGATCCTCAATCTGCTGCGCGACGTTCAGCGTGAAACCGGCGTCGCGTATCTATTCATCTCGCACGATCTCGCCGTCGTGCGTTACATCGCCGACGAAATCGCGGTGATGTATTTGGGCGCCATCGTCGAACGCGCCCCGGCGCGCGAATTGTTCGAAGCGCCCGCCCATCCTTATACGCGCGCTTTGATCGCCTCGATCCCCGCGACGCATCCCCAGTTCCGCAAGAAGCGCGCAGCGTTGACGGGCGAGGTGCCGAGTGCGGCAGCACTGCCGTCGGGCTGCCGTTTCCGCGCCCGCTGCCCGCTCGCCAGCGATATCTGCGCCACGCAATCGCCGCCGATGCGCGCGATAGCGCCCGGACACGAAGTCGCCTGCCACAACACAACAACGATCAATCAGGGAGGATGAAACCGATGAGTTGGACAAGGAAACTGACGCTCGCCGTCTGTTCGGCCGCAATCTTCGCGGCGGCGAACGCCGCGCACGCGGAGACCGTGCTGCGCGTGCGGCCGTTCGGCGATCTGAAGCAGATCGATCCCGTGATCACGTCGGACTATATGGTTCGCAATCATGGTTACATGGTCTACGACACGCTGTTCGCACTCGACCAGGACCTGAATGTCAAGCCGCAGATGGTCGAGACGTTCACCGTCAGCGACGACAAACTGACTTATCGCTTCGTGCTGCGCGACAAGCTGGCCTTCCACGACGGCAAAGCCGTAACGTCGGCCGATGTCGTCGCGTCGCTGAACCGCTGGATGGAGCGCGACGGGCTCGGCCAGCAGCTCAAAGCCGTGATGGCGCAGCTCGAGGCGGCCGACGGTAAAACGATCGTGCTGCGCTTGAAGCAGCCCTGGGGACTCGTTCTCGACGCGCTGGGCAAGCCCAGCTCCAACGTGCCCTTCATCATGCCCGCGTCGATCGCGGCCACACCCGCGAATACGGCAATCACCGATCCGATGGGGTCGGGTCCGTTCATCATGAAGCGCGACGAATGGGTGCCGGGTTCCAAGGTCGTTTACGTCAAGAACCCGAACTACGTGCCGCGCGCGGACGCCGCCAGCGGCCTTGCGGGCGCCAAGCTCGCCAAGGTCGATCGCGTCGAATGGCGCTATATCCCCGACGCGCAGGCGGCAATCAACGCGCTGCGCGCGGGCGAGATCGATATCCTCGAGGAAGTGCCGCCGGATTTTCTGCCGGCGCTGAAGAACGACGCGAATATCCGTACCCGCCCGCAGGACTCGCTCGGCATGCAGATGGTGTTCCGCATGAACACGATCCAGCCGCCGTTCGACAACCCGAAGATCCGCCAGGCGATCCGCTACATGATCGATCAGGAGGCGTTCGCGCGCGCTTTCGTGAATGATCCGGCGCTCTATAAGGATTGCCCGTCGTTCTTCATGTGCAGCTCGCCTTACTTCACGGATGCGGGCTGGGTGAAGCCGGATATCCGCAAGGCGAAGCAATTGATCGCCGAAAGCGGCTATGACGGCACGCCGGTGGTCATTCTGCACGCCACGGAATCCGGGCCGACCAACACGTTCAGCTTGGTCGCCGCACAGTTGATGCGCGAGATCGGATTGAAGGTCGAGCCGCAGGCGATGGATTGGGGCACGCTGGTCGGCCGGCGCGCGTCGAAGGAGCCGGTGGGCAAGGGCGGCTGGTCGCTGTTCATGTCGGGCCCGACGGGCGCGGATATGATGGATCCGGCCGGGCATCTGGGCCTGCGGTCGAACTGCGACCGCGCGTGGTTCGGCTGGCCGTGCGACGAGGAGATCGAGAAGTTGCGCACGGCATTCTCCAACGAACCCGACCACGCCAAGAAGGTCGAAATCGCCAAGCGGATCCAACTGCGCGCGGTGGAAACCGTGCCGTACTGGCCGGCGGCGCAGCTCCATCTCGTGCGCGGGGTGCGGACCAGCGTCGACGGCATTCTGAATGCCGCAATCCCGGTTTACTGGAACATCACCAAAAAGTAGTTCGCCGACGCGACGGGGGGTGCCGCTTTGCGCGGCACTCCCTTGCGCCGGCACCGGTTACGGCGCTATCCCTAGCGAAACAAGCGCGGGGAGGCGCGATCATGCCGCTCAATCGTCTGGCGCATTATTCGATCCGCACGACCGACCTCGAAGCGTCGCGGAAATTCTATACCGAGGTTCTCGGCTTTCGCGTCGGCTTCCGCCCGGACTTCAAGTTTCCGGGTATTTGGCTTTATCTGGGCGCTGAGGACGACAAGGAATACGGCACGGTCCATATCATCGGGATCGATCCGAACGATCCGTCGGGGCTGGTCGAATATCTCGGCGACAAATCGGCCGACGACTTGATCGGTACCGGCACGCTCGACCATATCGCCTTCACGGCGACGGGGCTCGCCGAGATGCGCGCGCGCCTCGGCCGTTTGGGTTTGCCCTTTCGCGAGCGCACCGTGCCCAATCTCGGGCTTCATCAGGTCTTCACCGAAGACCCGTCGGGCGTCACGATCGAACTCAACTACCCTGCGGCCGAGGCGGCGTAGCCTTTATTTCCCCCAGCGCAGGACGAGCGGGTCGAGGCTTCGCGCGATCTCGATCAGTTCGGCGCGCGTGGCGGGGTGCATCGGCATTTGCGGCCGGCGCGTGGCGCCGGACTTGATCACGCCGCCCGCTTCCATCAGGACCTTGGCCGCCGCAAGCCCGCATTGCCGGTTCTCGAAATTGATCAGCGGCAGCCAGCGCGCATAGGCCGTCGTCGCCGCCTTGCGGTCGCCCGCCGCATGCGGATCGAAGATCGCGCGAATGCCGTCGGGATAGCCGCCGCCCGGCATCGTGCCCGTGGCGCCGGCGTTGAGATCGGCGAGCAGCGTGATGCCTTCCTCGCCGTCCCAAGGGCCCACGATCGGGGCGCCGCCCTCGGCGATCAGCGCGCGCAGCTTATTGGCCGCTTGCGGCACTTCAACCTTGAAGTAGCTGACATTCGCGATCTCGCGCGCCATGCGGGCGAGCAGGGGCACCGACAAGGGCGTACCCGCGACGGGCGCATCCTGGATCATGATCGGAATCGTGATCGCATCCGACACGCGCTTGAAGAAATCGTAGATCGCGGGTTCGGGGGCCCGGATCGTGGCGCCGTGATAGGGCGGCATGATCATGACCATCGATGCGCCGGCTTCCTGCGCGCGTTTGCTGCGCTCGGCGCAGGCGTCGGACGAAAAATGCGTCGTGGTCACGATGATCGGCACGCGCCCGGCATTGTGCTTCAGCACGCAATCCATCACGGTCTCGCGCTCGGCGTCGGTCAGCGCGAATTGCTCGGACCAGTTGGCGAGAATGCAGATGCCGTGCGAACCCGCATCGATCATGAAATCGATGCAACGTTTCTGCCCCTCAAGATCCAAACGTCCGTCCGCATCGAACACCGTGGGCGCCACCGGAAACACGCCGCGATAGATCATCGTTTTCTCCCGTTTCGTTTTGTATGCGCGCCGGCAATGCTCGGTTCAGAAAAGTAGAACTTCAAATCCGAATGCCGTTGCACCGCAACACTACCAGAAGTCCCGCGTATATTCGCGGCATTGCGATGCGGTATCGTGGTTCATATCGTAGATTCCGGTATAAACCCGGTCTTTAATTGTCATCGCTGATGGGCGTCCATACGATCCCCTCGATCGGCGGGAATCGAATGCGGAATCCGCATCGCTCGACGGTCGGAAAAAGAACGCGCGGGCGAAGTTCGCGCGGAAAACATACGGGAGGATCGCATGAAATCCGCCGCACGATGGCTTGCCGCCGGCGTTCTGGCAGGCTCGACGTTCTGGGGGCTGATTCAGCCCGCGAACGCGCAAGGCATTCCGAAGGACATTCCACGTAACCAGCTTCTGATCCTCGAAAATCCCGAGGGCACGGTCAAGAACGCGGCCTGGTTCAATATCTGGGCGATCAACGCCAACAGCCAATCCAACGGATTGCAACAGGCGGCGTTGGATACGCTTTGGTACATCGATCCCAATAGCGGCATCAACGGCGTGTGGGACAACTCGCTCGCGGCTGATAAGCCGGTCTACAACGCCAATTTCACCGAAATGCGCGTGAAGTTGCGCCGCGGCATCTATTGGAGCGACGGCGTCGAATTCACATCGGCCGACGTGAAATTCACCGTCGATATGATGATGAAGACGCCCGGCATGCGCTGGAGCGCCGTGCTCGCCAACGCGGTGGAAACGGTCGAAACGCCGGACGCCGAAACCGTGATCTTCAAGTTGAAGCGCCCCAATTCGCGCTTCCACTCGCTGTTCACCGTGCGCTGGAACGCGATCTGGATCGCGCCTAAGCACGTTTTCGAGAAGGTCGAAGACCCCAACAAGTTCGCATTCGAGAAGCCGATCTCGCTGTCGGCCTATGTGCTGCACAGTCACGATCCCGACGGCAAGTGGTATATCTGGCAGCGCCGCTCGGATTGGCAGCGCACGTCGCTCGCCCGCTTCGGCGAGCCGGCGCCGCGCTATCTTGCTTACGTCGATCCCGGTCCGCCGGATAAGCGCGTGATCGCGCAAATGAACAAGGAGCTCGACGTCGTCCACGACATCGCGCCCGAAGGCATGTTCACCCTCGCGCGCCAGAACCCGACCTCGAAAGCGTGGTTCAAGGGCTTCCCGTTCGGGCATCCCGATCCCACGCTGCCGTCGGCGATCTTCAACACCCAGCTCGACATGTTCAAGAACAGGGACGTGCGCTGGGCGTTGACGCTGCTGGTCGATATCAAGGCGGTATCGATGGCGTCCTATCGCGGTGCGGCGACGATCTCGCCGATCCACGTGCCGCCGACCGGCCGCCATCCGGAGACGTATCACTTCGCGATGCAAGACTGGCTCGCGGATTTCGAGATCGACACCGGCAAGCGCAAGATCAAGCCGTACGATCGCACGATGGCGCGCCAAATCGCGGACAGTCTGCGTCCGTCGATGGGCAATCAGATTCCGTCGGATCCGGCGGATATCGCCAAGGCCTTCGGCACGGGCTGGTGGAAGCCCGATCCGCAGGCGGCCACGGAGTTGCTGGAGCGCGCGGGATTCCGCAAGCAAGGCAATCAGTGGCTCAAGCCCGATGGCACGCCCTTCGTCATCCGCGTGGTGGTGGAAGGCGACGCGCGCCCGATCATGACACGTGCGGGTTCGATGATCGCGCAAAGCTGGCGTCAGTTCGGGATCGACGCGCGCGTCGACGTGGCGGCGGGCACGCTGCTCACGCGCCGTGCGGCGGGCGATTTCGACGTGATCCTGAGCTGGAGCGTCGAGACCTGGGGCGGTCACCAGGATCTGTCCTTCTTCATGGACAGCTGGCATTCGGCCTTTGTGGCGCCGCCCGGCCAGTCGCAGCCGTCGCGCAATTGGCAGCGCTGGTCGCATCCGGAGCTCGACAAGATCATCGAACAGATCCGCGGGATCGACTTCGACGATCCGAAGGGCATCGAGCTCGGCAAGGAGTTCGTCAAGCTCGCGACGCGCGAAATGCCGGTGATCCCGCTGATGTCGTACAACGTGTTCACCGTGGCCGACGAAACCTACTGGACCGGTTTCCCGACCGCGGAGAACCCCTACGCCAATCCGGTGCCGAACTGGGGTAACTCCCGCTACATGTTCGTGAAGATCAAGCCGAAGCAGTAAACGACGATCCGTTCCGACCGGCCGGCGCGCGACCCGCGCGCCGGCCGCAAGGGCGGACTTCACGTTCCCCTGGAAAGCACACGAATATGCGCGCCTACGCCAGATATGCCTTCGGCCGGTTCTTGCAGTTTTTGCTGGTCGTCTTTATCGGCATCAACATCGCCTATATCATTACGCACGCCACGCCGATCGATCCGGTGGAGCATACGGTTTCGGTCGCCACGGCCTTCGGCCACACCGCGCCCGAAGCGATCGAATCGATGCGCCAGTCGTTGCGCGAGCTTTACGGTCTGACCGGGTCGCCGATCGAGCAGTATCTGAATTTCTGGCGCCGCGTGCTGGTCGCCGATTTCGGCCCCTCGCTGTCCGCCTTTCCGTCGCCCGTTTCGACGTTGATCGGGCGCGCCATTCCCTGGACGGTCGGTCTGCTGGGCGTGGCCACGATCCTCACCTGGATCATCGGCAATCTGCTGGGCGGTCTCGCCGGCTATTACCGCCGCAGCCGTATCCTCAAGGGCTTCGGCATCGTTGCGATGGCGTTGCACCCGATGCCTTATTACATCGCCGCGATCATCCTGCTGATCGTGTTCGGCTATCTCTGGCCGATTCTGCCGATCTCCGGCGGCGCGCAAATGAACGTCGCGCGGGACTGGTCGCTCGAATACGTCATGTCCGTCGCGCGGCATTCGATACTGCCGATGCTGTCGTTGCTGCTCGTCGGCCTCGGCGGCTGGTTCGTCGGGATGCGCAGCCTCGTATCGAACGTCGTGACCGAGGACTACGTCGTCTATGCCGAGCTCGCGGGCGTATCGAAGCGCCGCATCCTGACCGCCTATGTGATGCGCAACGCCATCGCCCCGCAGGTCACCGGCCTCGCGATTTCCCTCGGCCATATCTTCTCCGGCGCTTTGATCACCGAACGCGTGTTCGGTTATCCGGGCATCGGCTCGCTGCTCGTCGACGGCGTCCACGCCGGCGATTACAGCCTCGTCCTTGGCGTCACGACGGTGTCGATCGTCGGCGTTTCGCTCGCGGTGCTGGTCATCGACCTGATCTATCCGCTTATCGACCCTCGCGTCACGGTAAACTGAACAATGTTCGTCGTTCTTCGCGACCTCCTGCGTTACAACGGCGAGTTTCTCGCCGGCATCCTCATGACCGGTGTGGTCGTGGCGATGGCTCTGCTGTCCTTCGTCTCGCCGTATCCGCCGCTCGACCAGTTCGTGGCGCCGATGGATGTGCCGCCCTCGGCCGCGCATTGGTTCGGCACAACGTCGCGCGGCCAAGACTTGTTCTGGTTGCTGACCTACTCGATCCGCAACACGCTGGCCTTCGGCCTGCTGGTCGCGATTTTGAGCCGCATCCTGTCGCTGTCGATCGGGCTGCTTGCGGGGTATCGCGGCGGCTGGGTCGATCGCGTGCTGATGTCGATCAACGACACCTTCATCGTCATTCCGCTGTTCCCGATCCTGGTGCTGTTCTACTTCGTCATGCGCGACAACATGTCGTGGGTGATGCTGGCGGTGCTGACGGCGCTGTTGGGCTGGTCCTACGACGCGCGTTTGATCCGCTCCGTCGCACTCAGCCTGCGACACCGGGAATTCACGCAGACGGCGGTGTTCTCCGGCATGCGCACACATGAGATTCTGTCGCGCGAACATTTGCCCTTCGTGTTGCCGATCGTGTTCTCGACCTCGATCAACAATATGAACTGGTCGATCGGCCTGGAGGTGACCCTCGAGGTGCTGGGCTTCAACGATATCAATCGGCCCAGCGTGGGCGGAATGATCTATTGGGCCAATCAGCACAGCGCCGTGGTCGCGGGCGTTTGGTGGTGGATCGCGTTCCCGGTCGGTCTGGTGGTGATGCTGTTCATCGGCCTCTATTTGCTCGCGATCTCGATGAACGAATACATCGATCCGCGATCTAGGCTCGAACGGGGCGGGGGGCGCAAGGAATGAGCGCCGCGATGCGAAATCCCGCCGCCAAGCCGGAAACGGCCGACGGCCCCGTCGTCGCGGTGCGCGATCTGCGCGCCTGGTATCGCCTGCGCCTGTTCGGCGTCGACCGCGAGGTGAAGGCCGTCGATGGCATCACGTTCGAGGTGCGTAAGGACGAGATCTACGGCCTCGCCGGTGAGTCGAGTTCGGGTAAGTCGACTCTGGTAAAGACCATCGCGGGCGCCATGCGTCCGCCGCTGGAGATCGTCGGCGGCGAGATCCAGTTCAGCTTCATGGATGGCACGATGGGCTTGAACCGCGCGGCGGCCGATCTCGTCGAGCGCGTGCGCTGGCGGCATCTCTCCTACGTCATGCAAGGCTCGATGAGCGTGCTGAACCCCGTGCGGCGCATCGGCACGTCGTTCTTCGACTTCGCCTTCCGCCATATGGGACTCGACAATGCCGGATTCGAGGCGGCGGTCGTGGCGCATTTGGCGCGCGTCAATCTGCCCGCTTCGGTACTGAAGGCCTATCCGCACGAATTGTCGGGGGGCATGCGCCAGCGTGTGACGATCGCGCTTGCCACGATCTGCCGCCCGCAATTCATCATTGCCGACGAGCCGACCACGGCGCTCGACGTCGTGGTGCAAAAGGACGTGCTGGCGATGTTCCGTTCGATCCAGCGCGAGATGGCGTCGTCGGTGCTGTTTGTCACCCACGATATGGGCGTGCACGCGCATCTGACCGATCGCTTGGGCATCATGTATGCGGGGCGGTTGGTGGAGGAGGCGCGCACGCCCGATGTGTTCGCGCGGCCGCGCCATCCCTATACGCGCCATCTGATCCATTCGTTGCCGCGCATCGGCGACGATCGGCCGCGCATCGGCTTGGAGGGAACGCCGCCCAGCCTCGCCAATCCGCCTTCGGGTTGCCGGTTCCATCCGCGCTGCGTTTTCGCGACGGAGCGTTGCCGCGTGGAAGTGCCGCCGATGGAGCAGGTGGCGCCCGACCATCGCGTCGCCTGTTTCGAGAAAGATCGCGTGGAGGCCACGCCATGACCGGCGCGCTGCTCGAACTCGATTCCGTTTCCAAAACCTTCACGCGCGGCGGTTTGTTCTCGCGCACTCAGGTTGAGGCGGTGATCGACGTCAGTTTCCGGCTAGAAATGGCGAAACCCGAGATTTTCTCGATCATCGGCGAGTCCGGGTCGGGCAAGTCGACGCTGGCGCGGATCATCCTGGCGCTGCAGGCGCCGACGCGTGGAACCGCGCGTTTCAAGGGACGCGATCTCGCCGGCTTGCGCGACGGCGCGGATCGCCACGCCTTCATGGCGGCCGTCCAGCCCGTGTTCCAGAATCCGTTCGAGGCGTTCAATCCGTTGAAGCGCCTGGATCGCTATCTCTATGCGACGTGCCGGCGCTTTGCCGGCGCCAAGGACGAAGCGGCGATGCAAGCGGGTGCGGACAAGGCCCTGCGCCAAGTCGGCCTGTCGCTCGCCGAAGTCAAAGGCCGCTATCCGCACGAATTGTCTGGCGGACAGTTGCAACGCGTGGCGATCGCCCGCGCTTTGGCGTCGGGACCGTCGCTGCTGATCGCGGACGAGCCCGTGTCGATGGTCGATGCGTCGTTGCGCGCCTCGATCGTCAATCTGTTCCGCAAGCTGCGGGACGAATTGGGCCTGTCGATCATCTACATCACGCACGATCTGGCGACCGCGTATTCGATCTCCGACCGCATCATCATCATGCAGAAGGGCAGGGTGGTGGAGAGCGGCGATGCGCGGACCATCCTCGCCGATCCAAAACATCCCTATTCAAAAACACTGAAGGAATCCGTGCTCGAACCGCTCGCCCCCGGCGAGCGTCCCTTGTTCGCGCGGTAGAGACATCGAATCAACATCAAGCAAGTCAGGGAAACGCCATGAGAAAAGCATCCGTTCTACTCGATCGCGATTTCACGATCGGGCGTACCGATCCCCGCCTGTTCGGCGCATTCATCGAGCATCTGGGTCGTTGCGTTTATGGCGGCATCTACGAGCCCGGCCACAAGACCGCCGACAAGAACGGCTTCCGCGGCGACGTGCTGGCGCTGGTGCGCGAGCTGGGGCCGACGATCATGCGCTATCCCGGCGGCAATTTCGTCTCGGGCTATAACTGGGAGGATGGCGTCGGTCCGGTGAAGGATCGCCCGGCGCGCCTCGACCTTGCCTGGTTTTCGACCGAGCCCAACACGTTCGGCACGAACGAATTCGTCGATTGGTGCAAGGCCGCAAATATCGAGCCGATGCTGGCGGTCAATCTGGGCACGCGCGGCGGCGACGCGGCGCGCAATTTGGTCGAGTACTGCAACCATCCGGGCGGCACGTATTACTCGGATCTGCGCAAGAAGCACGGCTGGGAGAAGCCGCACGGCATCAAGTTCTGGTGTCTGGGCAACGAAATGGACGGTCCCTGGCAGATGGAAACCAAGACCGCCCGCCAGTACGGCGCGGTGGCGCGCGAAGCGGCGAAGATGATGCGCTGGATCGATCCGTCGCTGGAACTCGCGGCCTGCGGATCGTCCGGGCGCACCATGCCCACCTACGGTCAGTGGGAAGACGAAGTGCTGGACGAAACGTTCGAGCATGTCGAGTTCATCTCGCTGCACACCTATCTCAACAACTACAACGGCGATACGGCGGCGCTGCTCGCCAGCCCCGATCTGATGGACAGCTTCATCGACGAGGTCGTGGCGATCGCGGATGCGGTTTCGGCCAAGCGCCGCTCGTCCAAACGGATCATGCTGTCCTTCGACGAATGGAACGTCTGGTACCGCACGCGCCGCCCGCGCGCCAACCGGATCAAGCCGGGCTGGCCGGTGGCGCCGGAGATCCTGGAGGAAATCTACGACATGGCCGACGCGCTGGCGTTCGGCGGCGCGTGCATTTCCTTGTTGAACCATGCGGATCGCGTGAAGGCCGCGTGCTTGGCCCAGCTCGTCAACGTGATCGCGCCGATCATGACCGAGACGGGCGGGCCCGCCTGGCGCCAGACGATCTTCCATCCCTTCGCGCAGATGAGCCGCTACGGCCGCGGCGACGTGCTGCGCACGCGGATCGAAAGCGACATCTACGACGCGTCGTATTACGATCCGCGCGGCGACCAGGACCTGTACTATCCGGTCAAGGCGCCGTATCTGAAGCTGTCGGCGGTGGCGGGCGAGGACGGCAAGTCGCTGACCCTGTTCGCGCTCAACCGCGACCTGAAGGGCGAAATGCAGGTCAAGGTCGATATGCGCGGCTTCGGCGGAATGAAGGTCGCGGTCGCCGAGGAGTTGCGGCATGATAGCCTCACGGCGGTCAACGACAAGAATGCTCCGGACCGCGTGTCGCCCAAGCGCCTTGATGGCGTGAAGGTGGCGGACGGAGCGGTAACGATGACGCTGAAACCGGCCTCGTGGAATGTCATCCGACTCGAGTCGTCGAAATAAAAGCGAGATATCCGGCGGGGCGGGTCATTCCGCCTTCGCCGGGTCCGACGCGCGCCGGGGCCCCGCCGATATCGCGGCGGGCGCCGGCGGCGACGGGGAGGCTTCGCACAGCTTTCTCGCCGTCGATCCCGCGCGTCAATTCGCGGTCGTGCGGGGCCTCGCCTCGCCGATCCGGGTGCGCATTCTTCAGTTGCTGCGCCGTACCGGTCCGCTGAACGTCAACCAGATCGCCGAGGCGCTCGAGTTGCCACAATCGACCGTGGCGACCAACGTGCAGATCCTGACCGATGCCGATCTGATCGAAACGTCGCTGGGCAAAGCCAGCAAAGGGCAGCAGAAGATCTGTTGGGCCCGTTTCGACGAAATCGTCATCCAACTGGCGCCCGAGCGCCCGAGCCGCGACAGCAACGTCGTGGAGGTCGAGATGCCGCTCGGTCTTTACACGAGCTGCGAGGTCTCGGCGCCCTGCGGGATTTGCTCGACCGAGCGCATCATGGGCGTGCTCGACGTGCCCGACCTGTTCCTCGACCCCGCGCGCGTGCAGGCGGCGTTGATCTGGTTCGGGCGCGGCTATGTCGAATATAAGTTTCCGAACAACGCGAAGCTGATGAATCGCACGGTCGAGGCGCTGGAATTCGAACTCGAGCTTTCCTCCGAAGTGCCGGGCACCAACAAGAATTGGCCCTCGGATATTTCCTTGTGGGTCAATCATGTCCATGTCGGCGTATGGACGGCGCCGGGCGATTACGGCGACCGGCGCGGGCGTTTCACGCCGCGCTGGTGGAAGCTCGAAGGCTCGCAATACGGCGATCTGACGCAATGGCGGATCAGCCGCGACGGCACGTTCGTCAACGGCAAGCGCATATCGAGCATCGGCCTATCGAAACTCGATCTGCCGAACCATCACTCGATTCGCCTGCGCGTTGGCATTCAGGAAAAAGCCAAGCGTCCCGGCGGCGTGAATATCTTCGGCAAAGGTTTTGGCAATCACGGCCGCGATATCGTGATGCGGCTGAAGCTCGCCCCGCGTTAGGCGTTTCGCATCGGTGCCAAAGCGCGAATGCCGGTCCGAGTACGCAAATATCCGCCCGGCATGATACAAACGCCGTCATGACAAACGACGACAATAAGCGGCGCGGCATCGCGGGCGGATTGACGAATTACGGCGATCCGGAATTTGCGGCGTATTTGCGCCGGTCTTTCGCGCGCTCGATGGGCTATTCCAGCGAAGCGCTGGCGCGGCCGATCGTGGGCATCGCCAACACGTATAGCGGTTTCAATAACTGCCACCGCCATTTCCCCGAACTGGTCGAGGCGACCAAGCGCGGCGTATTGATGGCGGGCGGTTTGCCGGTCGAGTTTCCGACGACCTCGCTGGGCGAGGTGTTCTTGAACCCGACCAGTCTCAAATTCCGCAATCTGATGGCGATGGACACGGAGGAGATGATCCGTGCCCAGCCCATCGATGCCGTCGTTCTGTTGGGCGGCTGCGACAAGACCGTACCGGCGCAGTTGATGGCGGCGCTGTCGGCGAATGTCCCCGCCGTTCAGGTCGTCGCGGGGCCGATGTCGACCGGCCGTCACAAGGGCGAACGCTTGGGCGCTTGCACCGATTGTCGCCGCTTCTGGGCGCGTTATCGCGCGGGCGACGTGGATGCGGCGGAGATCGAGACCGTCGAAGGGCGCCTCGCCACCACGGCGGGAACCTGCGCGGTGATGGGCACGGCCTCGACGATGGCGTGTATCTCCGAAACTCTCGGCATGTCGCTCCCGAATTCCGCCGCGATCCCGGCGGTGCATGCGGATCGCTTGCGCAACGCGGAGGAAAGCGGCAAGCGCGCGGTCGAATTGATCGGCACGGCGACGCTGCGGCCACGCGATATCGTCACCGAGAAATCGATCGAGAACGCGTGGCGCGTCTTGCTGGCGATCTCCGGCTCGACCAACGCGGTGATCCATCTGACCGCGATCGCGCGGCGCGCGGGCGTGAAGGTCGATCTCAATCGATTGAACCGGCTTTCCGACGAAACGCCGGTGCTGGTGAACTTGAAGCCCGTCGGCGACAATTACATGGAGGATTTCCACGCGGGCGGCGGCGTGCCGGCGGTGTTGAAGGAAATCCGCGATCTGCTGCATCTCGATGTGCCGACGGTCTCGGGCAAGACCTTGCGCGAACTGATCGCGGCACCCCTGGCCGATCAGGTCAACCGCACGATCATACGCCCGCGCGCCGAACCGGTCGATCCGGACGGCGGCCTGGTCGCCGTGTTCGGCACGCTCGCCCCGCGAGGCGCTATCGTGAAGCGCGCGGCGGCCGACAAGAAATTGCTGGAACACGAAGGCCGAGCGGTCGTGTTCTCGTCGCTTGAGGATTTGTCGAAGCGCATCGACGATCCCGATCTGGACGTCACCGCCGACGATGTTCTGGTGCTGCAGAATGCCGGCCCACGAAGTGCGGCCGCGATGCCGGAGGCGGGGTATTTGCCGATCCCGCGCAAACTCGCCAAGGCGGGCGTCAAGGACATGGTGCGCATTTCCGACGCGCGCATGTCGGGCACGGCCTATGGCGCCATCGTGCTGCATGTGGCGCCGGAAGCCGCCGTGGGCGGTCCGTTGGCGCTGGTCAAAAACGGCGACCGCATCAAGCTCAGCGTCGCCCAGCGCAAGCTCGATCTATTGGTCGATCCCGCGGAGCTCGAAAAGCGGCGCAAGGCGTTGCCGCAACCGCCGAAAATGGAGCGGCGCGGCTACGACAAGCTTTACGACGCCCATGTTCTCCAGGCCGACGAAGGCGTTGATTTCGATATCTTCTAGCCGCCCGATGACCCCGTCGAAACCGGGGGCCGGACGTGCTATGGGACTCGGCGATGAAGCTCCATACCGTCGTCGAATCGACCGCCGCCGCCATCGCGGCCCGTAGCGCCAAGTCGCGCGCCGCTTATCTCGCGCGGCTTTCCCGCATGCGCGATGCCGGCACCGGGCGCGGCAAGATCGGCTGCGCAAACCTAGCCCATGGCGTGGCCGCGTGCCCGGCCGACGACAAGGCGGCTCTGGTCGCGGGCGACGCGCCCAATGTGGCGATCGTCACCGCCTATAACGACATGCTCTCAGCCCATCAGCCATTCGAGACTTACCCCCAAACGATCAAGCGGGCGGTGCGCGCGGCGGGCGGTGTGGCGCAGGTCGCGGGCGGCGTGCCCGCGATGTGCGATGGCGTCACCCAAGGTCGTAAAGGCATGGAGATGTCGCTGTTCAGCCGCGACGCCATTGCCATGTCGACGGCGATCGCGCTGTCGCACGATATTTTCGACGCCGTGCTGTGCCTGGGCGTTTGCGACAAGATCGTTCCGGGCATGGTGATGGGGGCGCTGTCCTATGGCCATCTGCCCGCCATCTTCGTGCCCGCCGGACCGATGACCTCGGGCTTGGGCAACGCCGAGAAAAGCAAGATTCGCCAGCTCCACGCCGAAGGCAAAGTTGACCGCGCGGCGCTGCTCGCCGCCGAAAGTGCGGCCTATCACGGGCCGGGGACGTGCACCTTCTACGGCACGGCGAATTCCAACCAGTTGCTGATGGAGGCGATGGGCCTGCATATCGCGGGTGCGGCCTTCCCGAACCCGGATACGCCCTTGCGCGCGGCGCTCACCGATGCGGCGGCCCGCCGTGCGGTCGAATTGGCCCGCGCCAAGGCCAAGGGGACGGGGGAGATGCTCGACGAGCGCGCCTGGGTCAACGCGATCGTCGCATTGCTGGCGACCGGCGGGTCGACCAATCACACGATCCATCTAATCGCGATGGCGCGGCTGGCGGGCATCGAACTCAACTGGGACGATTTCGACGCGCTGTCGCGCGTCGTGCCGCTGCTCGCGCGGATTTACCCCAACGGTAATGCCGACGTGAACCGCTTCGCGGCGGCGGGCGGCACGGCCTTCTTGTTGCGCGAGCTGATCGACGGCGGATTGTTGTTCGCCGATGTCGCCACGGCGATGGGCGAGGGGCTTGGCGCTTACGCGCGTGAGCCCTGGCTCGATAACGGCAAACTGGCGTGGCGCGAGCCGCCGCGCGACAGCGCGGATCGCGACGTGCTGCGCGGGATCGCCGAGCCGTTCGACGCACAAGGTGGCATTCGTATCCTCGCGGGCAATCTTGGCCGCGCGGTGACCAAGATTTCCGCCGTGGCGGCGGATCGCCAGCGTATCGAAGCGCCCGCGAAGGTCTTCGCCGATCAGGCCGAGCTTCTGGCCGCTTTCGGGGCGGGGCAATTGACCGGCGACTTCGTCGCGGTCGTGCGCTTCCAGGGCCCGCGCGCCAACGGCATGCCGGAGCTTCATAAACTGATCCCGCCGCTGGGCGTGTTGCAGGATCGCGGTCAGCGCGTGGCGCTGGTGACCGACGGGCGCATGTCGGGCGCTTCGGGCAAGGTGCTTGCGGCGATCCATCTGTCGCCCGAGGGTGCCGCCGGCGGCCCAATTGCGCGCTTGCGCGATGGCGACATGATCCGCATCGACGCCGAAGCGGGCACGCTTGATGTTCTCGCCGATATTTCGGCGCGCGAGCCTGCGATCCTCGATCCCGCGCGCGACGCCGATGGTTGGGGCCGCGAGTTGTTCGCGCCGTTCCGTGCCGTCGCGAGCACGTCCGAAGAAGGTGCGACGGTCGTTCCGGCCGCCTGTTGATTCAAACGCATTCCGAACGAGAGAGACGATGACGACAGCCAAGAAATCCAAGCTCGATCAACTGCGCGACATGTCGATCGTGGTGGCCGACACCGGCGATATCGACGCGGTGCGCCGCCTGAAGCCGATCGATTGCACGACCAATCCATCGTTGATCCTGAAGGCGGTCGAGAACCCGGCGGCGGCGGCAATCGTCGACGCGGCGATCGCCTGGGGCAAGAAGTCGTCGCTGCCGCGCGATGCCGCGATCCACGCCGTGTGCGACCGTCTCGCCGTCGATTTCGGCGCCGAGCTCGCCAAGATCGTGCCGGGCCGCGTTTCGACCGAGGTCGACGCGGATTTGTCGTTCGACACCAAAGCGTCGGTCGAAAAGGCGCGCGAAGTTATCGCGGGCTATCAGGCGCGCGGCATCGGCCGCGAGCGCATTCTGATCAAGCTCGCCGCGACCTGGGAAGGTGTCCGCGCCGCCGAGGTGCTCCAGCGCGAAGGCATTGATTGCAATCTCACGCTCGTGTTCAGCCTCGCCCAGGCGGTCGTCTGCGCCGAAGCGGGGGCGTTCCTGATCTCGCCCTTCGTCGGCCGCATCCTCGATTGGCACGTCAAGGCGGGTAAGGGGCCGTTCGATGCGGAGACCGATCCGGGCGTCGTCTCGGTGCGGACCATCTACGCGCATTACAAGGCGCGCGGCTTCGCGACCGTCGTGATGGGCGCCTCGTTCCGCAACACCGGCGAGATCGAAGCGCTGGCCGGCTGCGATCGGCTGACGATCAGCCCCGCCTTGCTCGATCAATTGGCCGCGCAAGAAGGCGATTTGCCGCGCAAGCTGACGGCACCGGCCAAGCCGACGACCCAAGCCGAACCGAAGCTGGGCGAAGCCGAGTTCCGCCGGCGCCTCAACGAAGATGCCATGGCGACCGAGAAGCTCGCGGAAGGTATCCGTCTTTTCTCGGCCGACCTCGCCAAGCTGCGCGCGATCGTGGCCGCGCGGCTGTAGACGGCACCGCGGCGTCAGGCGGCTTTGCAGGCGCGCGCGACTTGTTCGTGCGTCGCGAACCAGCAACCGCCTTTCGCCTTCATATGCGCGATCAATTCCTCGAGGATGAAAATCCGCGAGCGATAGCCGATCACATGCGGGTGCATGGTCAGTAGGAACAGCCCGCCTTCGTCCCACGCGCGGTCGAATTCGCGGCGGAAGATGTCGAGTACGGCGGGTGGGGGCGTATAGGGCCGCAGCGCCGCGAAGCGGTTCATGTTGAAATAGGGCGCGTCGTCGCGGATCCATTCGACGGGCAGTTCCACGATTCCGGTCGGTTCGCCGTCCTCGATCAACTCGTAGGGATCGTCGTCCGCCATCAGCGAGGAATCGTAGAGCAGGCCCATCTCACGCTGGATTTTCAGCGTCGCGGGCGAAAAATCCCAAGACGGCGTTCGCATGCCGACGGCACGCTTGCCGAGCAGCTTCTCCAGCGTGTCGGCGGAGCGTAGGTGCAGATCGCGCTCGACCGCCTCGGGCAGGTTGGAATTGAGTTCGTGAATCCAGCCATGCAGGCCGATCTCGTGGCCTTCGCCGATCACGCGATGCTGCTCCTCGGGATGCAGCAACGCCGCGACGGCGGGCACGAAGAAGGTCGCCGGCACGTTCGACTTTGCCAGCGCTGACAATATGCGCGGCACGCCCTGGCGCACGCCATATTCGCCCCAGGACATGCGGCCGATGGAAACGCCGCCGTCGCGCAACTCGTTCGTTTCGTGGTCGCTGTCGAAGGACAGCGCGACGGCGCAGCGCGCCCCGCCGGGCCAGGTTTTCGGCATCAGGCGGCGTCCGGCGCGGACTTTCGCCACGCGTTTGCGCCACTCGGCTTCTTCCCATTGCCACGGTTCGGTCATTGCGGGGCTTCCTTCAGCGGATGATGGCAGGCGACGCCGCCGGTCAACACCGGCGCCTCGATGCGGCATTTCGCGTCCGCATGCGGGCAGCGCGCATGGAAATGGCAGCCCGGCGGCGGATCCATGGGCGAGGGTAGCTCGCCGCGTATCGGTTTGAACCCGGTGGCGTCTTCGTCGCCGAGCCGCAGGGCGGGCGCGCTGTCGAGCAACGCCCGCGTATAGGGATGGCGCGGCGATGCGAAGATCCCGCGCGAATCGCCGATCTCGACGATGCGGCCCAGATACATGATCGCGACACGGTCGCTGACGTGCCGGACCAGCGACAGATCGTGACTGATGAAGATCATCGTCAATCCCAATTCCCGGCGCAGTTTCAGGAACAGATTGACGATCTGCGCCTGGATCGAGACGTCGAGCGAGGCGACGGGCTCGTCGCAAATCAGAGCGTCGGGTCGCATGGCGAGCGCGCGCGCGATCGCGATGCGTTGGCGCTGCCCGCCCGAAAATTGGTGCGGGTAGCGCTGTGCCGCCGATGGATCGAGCCCGACGGTCGCAAGCCAGCGCGCCGCGTCGGCCGCCGCTTCGCTCGGCTTGATCAGGCCGTTGGCGACGGGGCCTTCGGCGATGATGTCGCCGATACGCATACGCGGATCGAGCGAGGCGAAGGGGTCTTGGAACACCATCTGCACGCGCGTGGTGGTTTTCACCGGCCGTGTGCCGCCGCCCATCGCGGGAACGCCGTCGATCAGCGCCGTACCTTCGCTGGGCGGCAGAATGCCCGCGATCATCCGGCCGAGCGTGGATTTGCCGCAGCCGGACTCGCCGACCAGCCCCAGCACTTCGCCCTTCGCGACCGACAGCGAAATGCCGTCGACGGCGTGAACGGTACGCTCGTCGCTGCCGGCACCGACCAAGCGCGCGATGCGCTCGCCCAGGCTCGGCGCTTCGCGGAAGCGCTTCGCGACGTCGCGGGTTTCGATCAGCGCGGTCATGCCGGCACCGCGATCAAGGGATGATGGCAGCGCCAGCCGCGTTCGCCGTCGCGCCGTTCGGGTGGCGCGGCATTGCAGGCGGCGTCGGCATGCGTGCAGCGGGGCGCGAATGCGCAGCCCGGCGGTAGATTGGCGAGCGAGGGCATGCTGCCGGGGATCTGGCGCAACTCCTGGCCGGGGGCCGCCATCGAGGGCAGGGAGTCGAGCAGGCCGCGCGTATAGGGATGGCGGGGGCTGCGCAAGATCGCGCCGATCGGCCCGTCTTCGACGATGCGGCCCGCATACATCACGATCAACCGGCTGGCGAGCGCCGATACGGTCGCGAGATCGTGGCTGATCCAGATCAGTGCCGTGCCGAAGTCGCGGGCCAGATCGCGCATTTCCGCCAGAATCTGCGCCTGGATCGAGACGTCCAGCGCCGTCGTCGGCTCGTCGCAAACGATCAGGGAGGGGCGGTTGAGCAACGCGATGGCGATCGCCACGCGCTGACGCATGCCGCCCGAAAGCTGATGCGGATAGGCGTCGAGCCGCTTGGCGGGTTCTGGAATGCCCACACGCGCCAGCAGGTCGCGCGCGCGTTCGTCGGCCGCGGCGCGGCTCACGCTTTCATGCGCGGCCAAGGCCATGCGCATCTGCTCGCCGATCGACAGCACGGGATTGAGCGCGGTCGACGGGTCTTGGAACACCATCGCGATCCGCTTGCCGCGCAGTTTGCGTAGCTCGCCTTGCGGCAGGCCGACGAGTTCGCGGCCTTCGAGCTTGATCGAGCCCGCGACGATGCGCCCCGGCGCGTCGATCAATCCTAAAATGGAGAATCCGGTGATCGTTTTGCCCGAACCGGACTCGCCGACCAAGCCGACGATCTCGCCCGCATTCACGTCGAACGATACGCCATCGACAGCCTTCACGGTGCCGGTGGCGGACGCGAAATGCGTCGCGAGATCGCGGATTTCCAGCAACGCGCTCATCGCCGCAGCCTCGGGTTCAACTGGTCGCGCACTTGATCGCCGACCAGATTGATCGCGACGATCAGCACGATCAGTGCCACGCCGGGATAGATCGAAATCCAGTAACGGCCCGACAGCAGAACCTGGAAACCGTTGGCGATCAGCATGCCCAGCGACGGCTCCGTCACCGGCAGGCCGAGACCGAGGAAGGAAAGCGTTGCCTCCAGCGCGATCGAGTTGGCGACCTGCACCGTCGCGACGACAATCAGCGGCGGCAGGCAGTTCGGCAGGATGTGCCGAAAAACGACGCGTGCCGAAGACAAGGGTGTCGACAAAGCGGCGGCGACATAGTCCTTCGCGCGTTCGGCGGTTGCGGCCCCATGCGCCGTGCGTGCGAAATAGGCGTATTGCGCCGTGACGAGGGCCGCGATCAATTGCCACTGGCCTTGGCCGAGCAGCGCCACCAGCACCAGCGCCAGCAGAATCGCCGGGAAAGAAAGCTGCAGATCGACGATCCGCATAATCAGGATCTCGATCTTGCCGCCCATAAAGGCAGCCAGCGCGCCGAGCGAGGCGCCAAGCGCGAAGGCGACGGCGCCTGCGGCCAATCCCACCTGCAACGAGACGCGCAAGCCGTAGAGGATCGCGGAAAGCAGATCGCGGCCTTGCGCGTCGGTGCCCAGCCAATGCGTAAAGCCTTTCGACCCGACATAGCCGGGCGGGCGGCGCGCATCCATCAGCACGAGATTGGCGAGGTCGTAGGGGTTCTGCGGCGCGTAGAGCGGGGCGAGCACCGCAAGCAGCACGATCGCGACGACGACGGCGAGCGCTACGACCGCGATGCGGTTGGCGCGGAACTCGGCCCAGAACCGGGCGAGGGGCGAGACGTCGCTCATCGCTTCGCACCTGCCCGCAAACGCGGATCAAGCGCCGCGTAGGCGATGTCGACCAGGAAGTTGATCATGATGAACAGGAACGCGACCAGCATCAGATAAGCGACCATGACCGGCCGGTCGAGCAGCGAAATGCTGTCGATGATCAGTTTGCCCACGCCGGGCCAGGAGAAGATCGTCTCGGTGACCACAGCGAAGGCGAGTGTGGAGCCGAATTCGAGCCCGAACACGGTGACGATGGGAATGGCGATCAGGCGCAGCACATGGCGGCGCAAGATCGTGGTCTCGCTTTCACCCGCCGCGCGCGCGAAGCGTACGACGTCGCTCAAGATCGCCTCGCGCGTGCCCGCGCGCGCCAAGCGCACCATCATCGCGAACTTGAACAGCGACAGGTTCAGCGCGGGCAGCAGCAGATGCGTCAAGCCTTCGCGCGTCAGGAAGCTCCATTCGACGCCGAACAGCATCGCCGTTGGGCCGCGGCCGCCGGCCGGCAGCCAGCCGAGCTGGACGGCGAAGGCGAAAATAAGGACAAGGCCGATCCAGAAGGTCGGCACCGAAAAGCCGAGCACGGAAACGGTCATCACGATCCGCGCGAAGGCTGAGTCGGGCTTGTAACCCGCGTACATGCCGAGCGGCACGCCCAGCAGCGTGGCACCGACCACGGCGGCGAGGGTGAGTTCGAGCGTGGCGGGCAGGCGCGAGAAGATGAGCTCCAGCACCGGCATGTTGAAGATGAAGGAGCGGCCGAAATCGCCGGAAAGCAGCCGCAGCAGAAAATCGCGGTATTGGATCCATAACGGCTGATCGAAGCCATAGGCGCGGATCGCCGCTTCGCGGATTTGCTGGGTCGCGTCGGGCGAAATGACGACGTCGATCGGATTGCCGATCCCGTAAACGCCCACGAAGACCAGCACGGAGATGACGAGCATCACCGCGATGGCCTGCAAAAAGCGCTGGATGACGAAACCGAGCATTTCCGTCTTCCGATCAGGCCCTCAGCCCCAGCCGCCGAGGATGGCTTCGCGCGTCTCGTCCACGCCCGTTTCCCAAAGGGCGAGCATGTCCGCGTCGTCGCGCTGATAATAGCCGCCGAAATTGCCGTCGCCGAGCAGGCGCTTCTTCTCGCCCGGATCGAACTGGGGCAGGCGGGCCAGATCGACCATCGGCTTTTGCGTCGAGGGCATCGCGACGTTGCCGATCCGCGTCCAGGGAAAGTTCTCCATCCAGGATGCGTGCGACGCGACGGGATCGATCGCTTTGACTTTCGCCCAGGTTTTGGGCGCATTCCACCAATTGTGCCATTTAACTTGGCAGCCGCGATTGCGGTCGAGCCATTCCAGCACGGCGCCCTTGGCGGGGTCGTTGCCGCCATGGCCGTTGACGATCACGATGCGCTTGAACCCGGCGCGCGCGATGCCCTCCAACACGTCCTGAACCAGCGCGATCAGCGTCGTCAGGCGGAGCGTGACCGTACCGGGATAATCGACGAAATTCGGGGTCAATCCGTAGCTTAGCACCGGGTAGACCGGCGTGCCGACGGGGGCGGCGGCCTCGATCGCCATGCGCTCGGCCAGGATCGCGTCGACGCCCAGGCTGAGATAGGCGTGCTGTTCGATGGACCCGATGGGCAGAACGGCGCGGTCGTCGGCTTTCGCTCGCGCTTCGAGCTGCATCCAGTTCATGTCGACGACGCGCATTTTTCTAAACGCTCCCGGAAAGAAAAATTGGTTCCTTATGGAACCAGTATCTTGACGGCGCCCACCGCGTTGCGTCAAGCTGAGATCGTTCCTAAGCGGAGGTTCCATGACCGCGAAGCCGGCGCGAACGGCGAAAAACAAGGGGACGGGGAAGGCGAAGCGGACGTCGGACCTTCATCCGATGCTCGCCGCGAAGCTGTGGGAAAATCCCTGCTGGCTGTCCTTCCGCGTCAATTTCGTCGCCCATCATTTCAATCAGCCTGTCTATGACTGGATCGAGGCGGTGCATGGTCTGTCCGCGCCCGAACACGTCGTGCTTTACGCGCTGGCGCTGAAGGACGGCATCACGGCCGACGACATCGTTGCTTCCACCGCGCGGCCCAAGAATACGTTGAGCCGGGGTGTCGCCGGCCTCATGCAACGCAAGATGATCACGCGCCGCGCCGATCCCAAGGATCGCCGCCGCCTGATCCTGACATTGACGCCGCGCGGCCGGCAGATGGCCGACATCACGATTCCGGCCCTCGTCGCGCACGAAGCGGCGATGGCGTCGGCGTTGAGCACGGCCGAACGCCGCACGCTCAAGAAGCTGCTCGACAAGGTCATCCTCAATCAAAGCAACTGGCCCACGATCATCGCTTGAAACCCAATCGCCTAAAAAAGGAGTCCACCATGTCCAACCTCGCCAAATGGGCCCGTCTTGCGGCTCTGGGTGTGGCGCTCGCCGCGGGTAACGCGGCGGCGCAAACGCTCACCATCGGTGTCCGCGGCGGACCCGATTCCATCGATCCGCATTTCACCGCGACCGGCTCGCACGCCGAAGCGCTGAAGCATGTGTTCGACACGCTGACTTGGTCGGGCAGCGGTCTGGAGGTGCAGCCGCGGCTCGCCGAAAGCTGGCGCGTGATCGACGCGACGACGTGGGAATTCAAGCTGCGCCGCGGCGTCAAATTCCACGACGGGTCGGACTTCACGGCCGAGGACGTGAAGTTCTCGATCGAACGCATTCCGGTCGTCGCCGGGCCGAATCCGACGACGATCTATGTGCGCCGCGTGAAGGAAGTGAAGATCGTCGACCCGCACACGGTCCACATCATCACCGACGGGCCGGCGCCGATTCTGCCCAACGACTTCATCCGTCTGTTCATCGTGTCGCATCGCGCGGCCGCTGGCCTGACGAAGGAAACGGCGAACGAAGCGTTCAATACGGGCAAGGCCGCGATCGGCACGGGCCCCTATAAATACGTGTCGTGGACGCCGCGCGGCGAGCTCGTCCTCGATCGCAACGACGCTTATTGGGGACCGAAGGAGCCTTGGGCCCGCCATGTCCGGCGCGAGATCCCGAACGACGCCGCGCGCGTGGCGCAGCTGCGCGCGGGCCAGCTCGATCTGATCACGCGCGTGCCGGCGACCGATCTCGCTACGCTGCGCCGCGACGCGCGTCTTGAAGTATCGACGATCGACACGGTCTACGTGTTCAACGCCGAACTCGACATGCGCGAAACGCCGCCCGCGGGGCAGTTGTCGGCCAAGGACGGCTCGCCGCTGTCGGCCAACCCGCTGCGCGACGTTCGCGTGCGCCAAGCGATCGACATGGCGATCGACCGCAAGGCGCTGGCGGAGATCGCGATGGAAGGTCTGGGCAAGCCGGTCAACCAGCTGGTGACGCCGTCGATCTTCGGCTTCAACACCACGCTGCCCGAACGCGTCTACGATCCGGCGGCGTCACGCCGCTTGCTCGCCGAAGCGGGGTTCCCGAACGGCTTCCGCATGCGCTTCGCCTTCACCAACGATCGTCTGCCGGGTGACGGCGCGGTCGGCACGTCGATCGCGCAGATGCTCGCGGCGGTGGGGATCGATGCGGTCGCGGCGGCCACGCCCGCGGCGGCGTTCTTCCCGGCGCGCACGCGCGGCGAGTTCTCGGCCTCGATGTCGGGTTGGGGCACGCTGACCGGTGAGGCGCATTACACGCTGTCGTCGTTGATCCATTCCAACGATCCGGCGGTGCGTATGGGCGCGTTCAACGTACTGGGCTACAAGAACCCGCGTGCCGACAAGCTGTTGCAGGACGCGGCGGTAGAGCTCGACGAGGCCAAGCGCCGCGCCCAGCTCGCCGAGGTGAACGCGATCGTGCTGGAAGATCGTCAGCGCTTGCCGATCGTCGCGGTCGGTTCGGCCTGGGCGATGCAGAAGGCCAAGGTGAAGATCGCGCCGCGCGTCGACGAAGACACGCTGGCGATGGACATCAAGCCGGCCAATTAAGCCTGAACGACCGGGCCCGTTCCGCCTATGCCGGGCGGAACGGGCCCGGATTTTATTCAAGGGGAGTGAATCGTTATGGCGGGACCGATCGGCATTTGCATCCATGGCGGCTGCGGCACGCTTGATAAGTCGCTGCTGACGCCGGCCGAATGGACCGAAACGCGCGCGCATCTGGCCGCATCGTTACGGGCCGCCTGGGCGATCCTGCACAAGGGCGGTTCGGCGCTCGACGCCGTCGAAGCGGCCGTCGTGGTGATGGAAGACAGTCCGCATTTCAACGCCGGTCATGGCGCCGCGTTGACGGCGGATTCGACGCATGAGCTCGACGCGTCGATCATGGACGGCGCCACGAAAGGTGCGGGCGCCGTTTGTACCGTCAAACGCATCCGCAACCCGATCAAGGCCGCGCGCGCGGTGATGGAGCGCAGCGATTGCGTTCTGATCGCGGGCAATGCCGCCGACGAATTCGCCAAGCGCCAAGGGCTGGCGATCGTCGAGAACGCCTATTTCACCACCCAGCGCCGCGTGGACGCACTCGCCTCGCTCAAACGCCGTGCGGCGTCGGGCACGTTGCGCGCGGCAAGCGAGGCCGAGCGTCACGGCACGGTCGGTGCGGTGGCCCTCGATCGCGCGGGCAATCTCGCCGCCGCGACCTCGACCGGCGGCTTCAACAACAAACCGGTCGGCCGCGTCGGCGACACGCCCATCGTCGGGGCCGGCACCTATGCGCGCAACGGTGTGGTCGCCGTGTCGGGGACCGGCCAGGGCGAGTTCTTCATCCGCAACGCGGCCGCCTACGACATCGCCGCGCGGATGGATTACGGCAAACATGGGTTCAAAGATTCCGTCGACGCATTGGTGTTCGACGTGCTGAAAAGCCACGGTATCGGCGCCGGCTTCGCAGCGATCGACGCGAAGGGCCATGTTTACGCACCATACAACACGCTGGGTATGGCGCGTGGCTGGATCGCAGACGATGGCCGCTTGGTCGTCGCCACGCACGCCGAAGAATTCACGGAGGCGGCATGAAAAGCGATCCGATCCTGATTTGGGGGGCGGGCGCCATCGGCGGCACGCTCGGCGCCTATTGGAAGCGCGCGGGCCACGACGTGCTGCTCGTCGATATCGAGCAATCGCATGTCGATACCTGCCGCACGCGCGGGCTTCATATCTTCGGGCCGATCGAGGATTTTACGATCGTCGTGCCCGCCGTCACGCCCGACGAGCTGAAGGGCACCTATTCGCGCATCGTGTTGGCGGTGAAGGCGCAAGCGACCGAGGCCGCACTCGACAAGCTGCTGCCGCATCTCGCCCCCGACGGCTATATCCTGTCGGCGCAGAACGGCCTCAACGAAATCGCGATCGCCAAGCGTGCGGGGGCTTCGCGCACGATGGGCTGTTTCGTGAATTTCGGGGCCGATTGGCACGGGCCGGGCGAAATTCTGTTCGGCAACCGCGCGGCCGTGGTGGTCGGCGAGATCGACGGCAAGAACCTGCCGCGCACGCAGGCGATGTTCGAATTGCTGAAAGGCTTCGAACCCAATGCGGTGCTGACCGACAATATTTGGGGCTATCTCTGGGGCAAGCTCGCCTATGGCGCCATGTTGTTTGCGACGGCGCTGACCATGGACAGCATGACCGCGAATTTCGAGGATCCGCGCCGCACGCCGGCTTTCGTCGCTTTGGGGCGCGAAGTGATGGCGGCGGCACGCGCGCGCAAGATCGTGCCCGTTGGGTTTAACGGCTTCGATCCCGCCGACTTCATGCCGGAAGCGGCCCTTGATCGTGCTCAGGCGACGATCGCGCGGCTGGCCGAGCATAATCGCTACACCGCCAAAACCCATTCGGGCATCTATCGCGATCTGGCGGTACGCAAGCGCAAGACCGAGATCGATCCGCAGATCGGGATCATCGTCGAATTGGCGCGCGAGGTCGGCGTCGATACGCCGGTCCTCGCCAAGCTCGTCGAACTGATCCACGCGATCGAAGACGGCAAGAAGCCGATGGCGTACGAAACCTTCGCGGAGTTGTTGGCGCTATGCTGATCCGCTTCGATGGCAAGACCGCGTTGGTGACGGGGGCCGCGCAAGGGATCGGCCGCGCGATCGCCGAAACGCTGCACGCGGCCGGCGCCAAAGTGCATCTGGCCGACATCGCCGCGATCGATTGGGCCGATCCCGCCGCCTATACAGCGCATCGCGCCGATCTCGGCGGCCGGGCGGCCTGCCACGATCTGATCGCGAAGATCGGTCAGGTCGATATTCTGGTGGGTGCGGCCGGCGGCGTGCGCGGCCAAGTCGGCGGGCCAATCGACAAGGTCGACGAGGCCGGCTGGCGCGCGATCTTCGAAGCGAATGTCGACGCGCAGTTTTGGCTGGCCCAAGCCGCGTCCGTGCCGATGCGCGCGAAAGGTTGGGGGCGGATCGTCACGATCTCCTCCGGCGCCGGTTTACGTCCGAGCTTGACCGGCATCCAAGCCTATACGGCCGCCAAGCACGCGCTGGTGGGCCTGACCAAACAATTGAGCCAAGACCTTGGGCCGTTCGGCATCACGACAAATTCCGTGGCGCCGGGCTTCGTGCGCTCGAATCCGGCGACCGAGCGGCAATGGGAAGCCTATGGCGCCGAAGGCCAGACGCGTTTGGTGCAAAGCATCCATACGCGCCGCCTGGGCACCGCCCAGGATATCGCGAACGCCGTGGCCTTCCTGGCGAGCGAACAGGCGGCGTGGATCACTGGACAGATTTTGTCCGTCGACGGCGGACGGTCCTGACGCGCTGTGCAAACGAAAAGGCCCGCATCCAAAGATGCGGGCCTTGCCGTTCCCAACGATAGCGCTTTTTACGGCGCCATCGTGATCGACGAGAAGTTCTGGAACCAGTTCTGGGCCTGCACGAAGCCCTTCACCTTGGCGCTCATCGCGCGCGGGTTGACGTCGTGCGTGACCATCAAGAACAACGCGTCATCGACATATTTTTCGTGGATCTTCTTGAGGACCGCAGTCTGGCCGTTCTTGTCGAAGGTGTTGCGCACCTCGTCGAACAGCTTGTCCATTTCGGGGTCATTGTAGAAGCCCCAATTGGTGCCGGCCGGCGGGGCAAGATTGCCCTGCAGATGGCGGATGAAGCCGGTGAACGGATCTTGGATGAAGTAGGTGTAATTCATCCCCGTGGCGCCGCGCGAGGTCTCGTGCTTGGCGCCCGCCCGCCAGATATTGATCAGCGTGTTCCAGTCGACGACCTCGAAATCGACCTTGATCCACGCTTCGGCCAGCCCTTGCTGTACCGCTTCGTTCATCGGCAGCGGCTGCATCTGGCCCGAGCCCGACGGCGCGATCAGGATCTTCGTCGTCAAGGGCTTCGCGGCCGAGTAACCGGCTTCGGTCATCAGCTTGCGTGCTTCGGCGATGTCATGCTTCAGCTTGAACTTCGGCTCGCCGAACCATTGATGGCCGGGCGGGAAGAAGCCCTGCGCCGGGATCGCCAGACCGCTGAGCAACTCCTTGATGCCGTCGCGATCGACCGCAAGATTGGCGGCCTTGCGTACCCGGATATCGTTCCACGGGCTGCCTTCGATGCGGCTCAAATGCCAGGTCCAGTTATGCGGATAGGCGTTGGTGACGATCGCGAAGCCCGCGGATTTCAGCGACGGAATGGCGTCGGGCGAGGGCGCTTCGATCCAATCGACCTGGCCCGAACGCAATGCCGCCGTGCGAGCCGAAGCTTCGGGCAACGGAATCAGGATCAGCTTTTCGAGCTTGGGCACGCGCGTCTTGTCCCAATACTCGGCGAAGGGCACCATTTCGGCGCGCTCGCGCGGCACGAAATTCGTCAGCTTCCAAGGGCCCGTGCCCGACGGCGTCTTGGCGAAATTCTCCCACGACTTGCCGACCTTCTCCCACTGCGCCGGGCTGGAGTGCATGATCCAGGCGAGCTGAAAGGGCAGGGTCGCGTCGGGGGACTTCGTCGTGATCTCCAGCGTGTATTTGTCGACCGCGCGATAGGACGCGACGGCCGGAATACGCGTGCGGCCTTGCGCCGACTGGCGCGGGTCGAATTGCGGCGCTTGCTGGTTCAACAGCTTTTCGAAGTTCCACACCGCGGCTTCGGCGTCGAAGGTCGAACCGTCATGGAATTTCACGCCTTCGCGAATCTTGAAGGTCCACTTGTTCTTGTCGGTCGCATCGACCGCCCAAGACGTGGCGAGGCCGGGAACCAGATCCGACGGCTTGTCGGCGCTCGTCAGGTCCCAATTGATCAACGAATCATAGAGTGTGTAGCCGGTAAAGCGCTGGCCTTCGCCGCCCTGGTCGGGCTGGCCGGTCGTCAGCGGAATATCCGACGCGGTCATGCCGATGCGCAGCGTGCCTTGCGCGAGCGCGATACCCGGTGCCGCCGCGATGCCGGCCGAGAGTGCGAGCGCCAAGCCGGCGGTCGCGAAGATTTTCGAATGGAGCATAGCCCCCCCTGGTTTGAACGAACGTCCTCTCCCTTCAATTTTCGTGCCCGCCTCGCGGAAGCGGCCATAGAGGGATTGCGAACGCGGCGTGCTTAAAAATAAGGCGTTCAACCGCCGCGTCTTGTGCCGACTTGCGGAATCGACGGTGTTATCTGCCCCTCTGGAACATGGCACTTGGCTTGCAGTTCGATCCTCCGGTTCCCGGACGCCCGCCTCGCATCCTCCCGATCGAGCGGCCGCCGAAATCGCCGACGCAACTCATCGCCGACGAGACAGGGAGACAAACAAATGAAAACAGGGAAAGTTTTCGGCGGCTTTTGCGCCGCCGCCTTAGCGCTGACCATCGGACATGCCGTCCACGCGCAGTCGACATTGCGCATCGGCATGACCGCCGCGGATATTCCGCGCACGCATGGCCAGCCCGATCAAGGCTTCGAGGGCAACCGTTTCACGGGCCTGACGATGTATGACGGGCTCACCTCCTGGGATCTGTCGACGTCCGACAAGCCGTCCGTCGTAATCCCGGGCCTCGCCACCGAATGGGCCGTCGACGCAACCGACAAGACGAAGTGGATTTTCAAGCTTCGGCCGAACGTGAAGTTCCATGACGGCTCGCCGTTCAATGCCGACGCCGTCGTTTGGAACGTCCGCAAAGTGCTGGACAAGGACGCGCCGCATTTCGACGCGAGCCAGGTCGGCGTCACCGCCAGCCGCATGCCCACACTGCGTTCGGCGCGCAAGATCGACGATCTGACGGTCGAACTGACGACCTCGGTGCCCGACAGTTTCCTGCCGATCAACCTGACCAATCTGTTCATGGCGTCGCCCGCACACTGGGCGGCGAAGCTCGCGGGCGTGCCGGCGTCCGTCACCGACGCCACACAGCGTTCGGCCCAGGCGTGGCAAGCCTTCGCGGCCGACGCGTCGGGCACGGGGCCGTGGAAGATGACGCGTTTCGTGCCGCGCGAGCGGCTGGAGCTCGCCAAGAACGCCGAGTACTGGAACGCGGCGCGCGTGCCGAAGGTCGATCGCATGGTGCTCGTCCCCATGCCGGAGGCCAACGCGCGCACGGCGGCGCTGCTCTCGGGTCAGCTCGACTGGATCGAAGCGCCGGCCCCCGACGCCGTCGCCCAGATCCGGCAGCGCGGCTTCACGGTCCACGCCAACCAGCAGCCGCATGTTTGGCCTTGGCAGTTCAGCTTCGTCGAGGGCTCGCCGTGGCTCGACAAGCGCGTGCGTCAAGCCGCCAATCTTTGCGTCAATCGCGACGAGATGAAGGAATTGCTCGCCGGATTGATGGTTCCGGCGGTCGGCTCGGTGCCGCCGGGCCACCCGTGGTGGGGCAATCCGCAGTTCAAGATCCGCTACGCGCCCGATGAAGCCAAGCGGCTGATGGCGGCGGCGGGGCATTCGGCGCAAAAGCCGTTGAAGGTGAAAATCCAGACCTCCGCCTCGGGGTCGGGGCAGATGATGCCGCTGCCGATGAACGAATTCATCCAGCAGAATCTGCGCGAGTGCTTCTTCGACGTCGAACTCGATGTGATCGAATGGAACACGCTGTTCACGAATTGGCGCATGGGCGCCAAGGATCCGACGGCGCGCGGTTCCAACGCGATCAACGTCACCTTCGCCGCGATGGACCCGTTCTTCGCCTTCGTGCGCTTCGTCGACAGCAAGATGGCGCCGCCGACGTCGAATAACTGGGGATTCGTCAACGATCCCGAATTCGACCGTCTGGTGGCCGCGGCGCGTACGACCTTCGAGGCGGCCGAACGCGACAAGGCTTTGGCGGCGCTACACGCGCGCATCGTCGACGAGACGGTGTTCCTGTGGGCGGCGCACGACGTAGGCCCGCGCGCCACGTCGCCGAAGGTCAAGAACGTGATCCAGCCGCAAAGCTGGTTCATCGATTTCTCGCCCGTGACGATGGACTGAACCCTCAAGAGCGGGGCGGCCGTCGCAGGCCGCCCCGTCATGGCTCGATGCTGCAATATCTTCTCAAACGTCTCGTCTACGCCGTTCCGATCGCCCTCGGGGTCAGCCTCGTCTGCTTTCTGATGGTTCATATCGCGCCCGGCGATCCGTTGGTTTCGGTTTTGCCGGCCGACGCCTCGCTCGACCTGCAAAACCAGATGCGCGCCGCCTATGGCTTCGACAAGCCGCTGCCGCTGCAATTCGCGCTGTGGATCCTGCGCGCCTTGTCCGGCGATTTGGGCGTGTCGATCGCCACTGGCCGGCCGGTGGCGGCCGAAGTTTGGCGCGCGCTCGGCAATACTTTCATGCTCGCCGTGCTGGCGGCGCTGATCGGCTTCATCTTGGGCGGGCTGTTCGGCTTCGTCGCCGGCTACTGGCGCGACACCTGGATCGACCGCGTCGCTTCGGGCCTGTCGATCGTCGGCGTGTCCTTGCCGCATTATTGGATGGGCATGGTACTGGTGATCGTGTTCTCGGTGCAGCTCAACTGGCTGCCGGCGACCGGGGCGGGGCCGGGCGGATCGGCCGATTGGGTTTGGGACTGGGCGCATATCCGGTTCTTGATTCTGCCGGCAGTGACCATGTCGGTCATTCCACTGGGTATTGTCGCGCGCTCGGTGCGCGCTCTCGTCGCCGATATCCTCAGTCAGGAATTCGTCGATGCGCTGAAGGCCAAGGGCCTGACCGATCGCGGCGTGCTGCTCCATGTGGTGAAGAACGCGGCCCCCACCGGGCTCGCGGTGATGGGCTTGCAGCTCGGCTATCTGCTCGGCGGGTCGATCCTGATCGAGACCGTGTTCGCCTGGCCGGGAACGGGATTCCTGCTCGGCAACGCGATCTTCCAGCGTGATCTGCCGTTGCTCCAGGGCACGATTCTGGTGCTGGCGATGTTCTTCGTCACGCTCAACCTGCTGGTCGACATTCTGCAGACCTGGCTCGACCCCCGGATCAAACGCGCATGACCGCCGCCGCCGCAACCGCCGACAAGACGCAAAAGCAAACGGCGCCCGCCACCGCCTCGCGCGGCTACTGGGCGGGCGTTCTTCATCGCCTGATGCGAAACAAGCTGGCGATGGTCTGTCTCGCCATTCTGGTGCTGATCGTGCTCGCCGCGATCCTGGCGCCTTATATCGCGCCGCAAGACCCGTATCGCGGCGCCATGTTGCGCCGTCTGCGGCCGATCGGCACGCCGGGCTATCCGCTCGGCACCGACGAGCTCGGCCGCGATATGCTGACAAGATTGCTCTATGGCGGACGCTTGTCGCTATTCATCGGTATCGTTCCGGTGCTCAACGCTTTCGTGATCGGCACGGCATTGGGCGTCATCGCCGGGTTCGTCGGCGGCAAGACGAACATGGCGATCATGCGCACGATCGACGTGTTCTACGCCTTCCCGTCGGTGCTGCTGGCGATCGCGATTTCCGGCGCGCTCGGGGCGGGTATCCTCAACTCGATCATCTCGCTCACGGTCGTGTTCGTGCCGCCGATCGCGCGCGTGGCGGAAAGTGTGACGACGCAAACGCGCTCGCTCGACTTCGTCGATGCGGCGCGCGCGTCGGGGGCGGGGGCGTTGACGATCATCCGCGTCCACGTTCTCGGCAATGTGATGGGGCCGGTCTTCGTTTACGCGACGTCGCTCGTTTCCGTGTCGATGATCTTGGCGGCGGGTTTGTCGTTCCTGGGCCTGGGCGTCAAGCCGCCGGAACCCGAATGGGGCCTGATGCTCAACACGCTGCGCACCGCGATCTATTCCCAGCCTTATGTCGCGGCGTTGCCGGGGGCGATGATCTTCGCGGTGTCGATCTGCTTCAACCTGTTCTCCGACGCCTTGCGCTCGGCGATGGACGTGAAGGTCTGACGATGAGCATCGACGTATCCGAAGATCTCGGCGGGCCCGCGCAGCCGCTGCTGACCGTCAAAAACTTGGTCAAGCATTTCCCCATCCGCGGCGGCTTGCTCGGCCGCACCACGGGTTTGGTGCAAGCCGTCGACGGCGTTGATTTCGAGGTCGCGAAGGGCGAGACGCTCGGCATCGTCGGCGAATCCGGCTGCGGCAAGTCGACGACCGCGCGCTTGCTGATCCGCCTGATCGAACCCGATTCCGGCGAAGTCTTGTTCGACGGTCAGGCACTGGGCGCCGTGGATGGCGGGATCACGCTGACGGAGTTGCGCCGCCAAGTGCAAATGGTGTTTCAGGACTCGTTCGCGTCGCTGAATCCGCGTCTGACGATCGAGGATTCGATCGCCTTCGGCCCAAAGGTGCATGGCGTGCCGGACGGCGAGGCGCGGGGCCGCGCGCGCGACCTGCTCGGCAAGGTCGGGCTCGATCCCAACCTGTTCGGGCGGCGCTATCCGCACGAACTTTCCGGCGGCCAGCGCCAGCGCGTAAACATCGCGCGCGCCTTGGCCTTGGCGCCGCGCCTCGTGTTGCTCGACGAGTCCGTGTCCGCGCTCGACAAGTCGGTCGAAGCGCAGGTTCTGAACCTGCTCCAAGATCTGAAATCAGAATTCGGCCTGACCTATGTGTTCATCAGCCACGATCTCAACGTCGTGCGCTACATGGCCGACCGCGTGATGGTGATGTATTTGGGGCGTGTGGCCGAGATCGGCCCGGTCGAGGAACTTTACGACAATCCGCGTCATCCGTATACGCGCGCGTTGCTGTCCGCGATGCCGTCGATGGACCCGGATCGGCGCACCCAGGAAGCGCCGATCGCTGGCGATCCGCCCAATCCGATCAACCCGCCTTCCGGTTGCCGGTTCCATACGCGCTGCCCCTTTGCGGAAGACGTTTGCGGCGCCAAGATACCCGCGTTGGCATCCACCGCAGCCGATCCTGGCCATCGCGTGGCGTGCCATATGGCCGACGCCTCGTCGGGCCATTCAAAAGCCGGGAGTGCCGCATGAGTTTCGATCCGCAATCCGTCGCCGCCGCCGCGAAGGCGCTGGGCATCGCCTTGTCGCAAGAACAGGCGGACGCCGCCGCCAAGTCTCTGGCGGCCCCGCTCGCCAAGATCGCGTCGTTCCGCGTGGACTTCGACGTCGAGCCCGCGCATTACGCGGCGGCACTCGACAAGGGCCGCGCGCGATGAGCGATCCGGCGAATTGGACACTGGTCGAGGCGGCCGACGCCGTCGCGGCGAAGAAGATTTCGTCGGTCGAGTTGACTCAAGCCGCGATCGCGCGCGCCAAGGCATGGCAACCGAAGATCAACGCCTTTATCGCGCTGGGCGAGGAAGCCGCCTTTGATGCGGCCAAGCGCGCCGATGTGGGTCCGGCCAAAGGCAAACTTCACGGCGTCCCGCTCGCGCATAAGGACATGTATTACCGCAAGGGCCGCGTCGCGAGTTGCGGGTCGGCCATCCGCCGCGACTGGAAGGCGGATACGACCGCGACGGTGTTGAGGCGACTCGACGCGGCGGGGGCGATCGATCTCGGTACGCTCAACATGGCCGAATTCGCCTTCGGCCCGACCGGCCACAACTACCACCACGGCCATTGCCGCAATCCTTGGAACCAAGCGCATATGACCGGCGGCTCGTCGTCGGGCTCGGGTGCATCGGTTGCGGCGCGGATCGTCTACGCGGCACTCGGTTCCGACACCGGCGGCTCGATCCGCATGCCGTCCTTCTGCAACGGCCTCGTCGGGATCAAGCCGACTTGGGGCCGCGTCAGCAAGGCGGGGGCGATGCCCTTGTCCTGGTCGATGGACACGGTCGGGCCTTTGACCCGCAGCGTCGCCGATGCGGCGCGCATTCTGGGCATCATCGCGGGCGCCGATCCCGAAGACACGACCGCGTCGGCCGTGCCGGTCGAGGATTACGAAGCCGCGTGCGGCAAGTCCGTCGCGGGAATGCGTCTCGGCCTGCCGCAAGGCTATTTCGATCAGAATATCGACGGCCAAGTCGCGGCGTCGATCGAAGCGGCCGCGAAGGTTTTCGAGAAGCTCGGCGTGAAACTCGTTCCGGTGAAGATGCCCGATCTCGACGCGATCAATGCAGCGGGCACGATGATCACGGGGGCGGAAGCGGCCAGCGCCCATCGCGCCTGGCTCGCCGAGATGCCGGCGAAGTATTCCGATCAGGTGCGCGCGCGCTTGTCGACCGGCCTCGCCATTCCGGCGGTCGCCTATCTCGACGCGCTGCGCAACCGTGCGGCCGCGATCCCCGGCTTCATCGCCGACGTGTTCGGCCAATGCGACGCGCTGCTTTGCCCGGTCAGCGACCGGCCCGTGCCGACGATCGCGGAAACCGATGTCGGCGGCGGCCCGGCAATGGGTCCGTTGCTCGCCGCGCTCACACGGCTTTGCCGTCCATTCAATGTGCTGGGCTTACCGTCTTTGTCCGTGCCGTGCGGCTTCGACAAAGCGGGATTGCCGCTCGGTTTCCAGCTTGCCGGACGGCCCTTCGCCGAGGCGACGCTGTTCGCGCTGGGTGCGGCTTATGAAAGGGAAACAACATGGTCGCGGATGGCGCCGCAAGCATGAGCGGCGATCTTGTCACGATGCGCGATCTGCGCGTGCTGTTCCGCAGCGCCGATCGCACGGTCCACGCCGTGAATGGCGTCGATCTGACGCTGGCGCAGGGCGAAGTGATGGGGCTGCTGGGCGAGTCCGGCTCGGGGAAATCCGTGACGCTGCGCGCCTTGTTGCGTTTGCTGCCGCCCAAGCGCAGCCACATCACCGGCAAGATCGAAGTCGCGGGCCACGACGTGATGGCGATGGACGAGGCGGCGTCGCGTGATTATCGCGGCAGCGTCGTATCGATGATCTTCCAAGAGCCGATGCTCGCCTTCGATCCCGTGTTCACCGTGGGCGAACAGATCGCCGAGGCGGTGATGCGGCATGAGAAGGTGAACAAGGCGGCGGGCATGGCGCGCGCGCTGGAAATGCTCGACCGCGTGCGTATTCCGTCGGCGAAGCGCCGTCTGGACGCCTATCCGCATGAAATGTCCGGCGGCATGCGCCAGCGCGCGATGATCGCGCTCGCCTTGGCTTGCAAACCGAAGCTTCTACTGGCCGACGAACCGACGACGGCGCTCGACGCCACGGTACAGATCCAGATTCTGCTGCTGCTGCGCGAGTTGCAGCGGGAGATGGGAATGGGCGTCATCTTCGTGACGCACGATATGGGCGTGGCGGTCGAGGTCTCTGACAAGATCGCGGTTATGTATGCCGGCCGCGTGATCGAAAGCGGCACCGTGCGCGACGTGATTCGATCGCCCTCACATCCCTATACGCAAGGGCTGCTATCCTCGACAGTGCACGGATCAATGCGCGGCAAGCGTCTTGAAGCCATTCCGGGCGCACCGCCGAATTTGGCGACGGCGCCGGTCGATTGCGCCTTTTCGCCGCGCTGCAAACACGTAGCGCCGGAATGTAAGTCGGGCATTCCGGATCTCGCGCCGGTGGCGCAGGGACATCTCGCCGCCTGTGCCCGCCTGGGCGCATTCGCCTGATGAACGGGCGCGTCCGGGATCTGCGGGGCTACGGCTTCGCCAAGCCGAAAATCGTGTGGCCGAACGGCGCGCGGCTGGCCGTGTCGCTGAACGTCAATTTCGAGGAAGGCGCCGAGTTCGCGGTCGGCGACGGCGATCCGAAAAACGAAGTCTTCGGCGAGGTGCAGAGCATCGTGCCGCCGGGCATGCGCGATCTGACGCTGGAGGAGGTCTTCGGCTACGGCATGCGCGCGGCCTTGCCGCGCTTCCTGCGCGCCTTCGAGAAGCGCAAGATCGCGACGACGTTCATGATGTGCGGCCGCGCGGTCGAACGTCTGCCGGAATTCGCCAAGGCAAGCATCGACGCGGGCCACGAAGCCGCTTTACACGGCTGGCGCTGGGCGGCGCATTTCGATTTCGACGACGCGGAAGCCGAACGCAAGCTGATCCGCCACGCGCGCGACACGATCGCATCGGTGACCGGCGAGAGGCCCGTCGGCTTCATGTGCCGGTCGAGCCAGAGCGCCTTCACGCGTCGTCTGCTGGTCGAGGAAGGCTTCCTCTACGATTCGAACGCGCTCGACGACGATCTGCCCTATTGGGACAAAGCGAGCGGACCGAAGTCCATTCTGGTCGTGCCCTACGCGTTCGACACGAACGATATGAAGTTCTATCACCCGACGGGCTTTCGGACGGCGGACGAGTTCTTGTCCTATCTGCGTCGCGCGTTGGAAACGCTGCTCGTCGAATGCGACGAGGGCGAAACGCGGCTGCTGAATATCGGCTTGCATCTGCGCATCATCGGCCGCCCGGCGCGGTTCTGGGCGCTCGACAAGTTTCTCGACGATCTCGTGACGCTGAAGGATCGCGTCTGGGTGGCGCGGCGGCGCGATATCGCCGCGCATTGGATCGCCAACGGTCCGAAGCCGTAAGCGGCGTTAGGCGAGAACGTCGCGGACGTTCAACGCGCCGTCGAGTAGCACAATATCGGCTTTGGCGCCGGGCACAAAGGTGCCGATTTTGCCGTCGAGGCGCATCGCCGCCGCCGGGATCGACGTCGCCATGGCGAGCGCCGTTTCGGCGGGTTCGCCGAGTTTCGCAACGACATTGCGTACAGCCGTTGCCATATCGAGATGGGCGCCCGCCAGCGAGCCTTCGGCGTTGACCAGCCGCCCGTCGCGCACCTCGATCCGCTGGCCGTAGAGTTCGAAGAAATCCGGCCCGCCGACCGTCGACATGGCGTCGGAAACGAGAAACATAAGGCTGGGCTTGGGCCGCGCGCGCAGACTGACGCGCAGCGTGGTCGCTGAGACGTGATGCAGATCGGCGATCAGGCCGCAATAGGCGTCGCTGTCCAGGGCGGCACCCACCACGCCGGGCTCGCGCGAATTCATCGGCGTCATCGCGTTGTGCAGATGGGTGAAGCAGCGCAAGCCTTCGTCCAACGCCGCGCGGATCTGCGCGGCAGTCGCCGCCGTATGCCCGGCGGAGACGACGACCCCCATTTCGGTCAGCTTGCGGATCGTGCCGGCCTCGACGCGTTCGGGCGCCAAGGTCAGCATCGTGGGGATATTCGCCGCGCGCAGGCGCCTGACGCTCGCCTGCATGCGGTCGTCGAAGGGCCGCAGGTATTGCGCGGCATGCGTGCCACGCCGTTCGGGGGCGAGATGCGGGCCTTCGATATGGATACCGGCGACACCGTTGGCGCCCGCATTGGCGATCACCGCGTCGATGGCTTGGTCGAGGCGGTCGGGCGCGTCGGTAATGAAGGTCGCGAGCCACGACGTGGTGCCGCGCGCGCGATGGGCGGCGTCGATGGTTGCCAGCGTTTCCACCGACGGCGCGTTATTGAACAAAGCGCCGCCGCCGCCATTCACTTGCAGATCGATGTATCCGGGGGCTGCGATGAACTCGCTCGTGACGACCGGTTCCGGACCGGCCGCCTTTCCGATCGCCGCAATCCGGCCGTTGTCGATGCGTAGCGCCACACCCTCCCGGAACGCCGTGCCGTCGAAGATACGGCGCGGGGCGAGCCACCAGCTTGCGGTGTCGGGCGGGTTGCGCATCGGCTTCAGCTTTTATACTGGCGTTTCGCGGCGTAGGACATCGCCAGGATCGCTACGATCGTCATCGCCAGCAGGATCGTCGACAGCGCTGCCGCGATTCCGTATTCGCCGTCGATAACGGCGATATAGATACGCACCGGCATGGTGATCGTGCGTCCGATATAGAGCACGAGAGAGGACGACAGCTCGTTCATCGCGGTCACAAGGCTCATCATCGCGCCCGCGACGATGCCCGGGATCAGCAGCGGCGCCGTCACCTTCAGGAAGGCGCGGCCCGGCGGCACGCCCAGGCTCATCGCCGCCTGTTCCAGATTGGGGCTGATCTGGCGCAACGCCGCACCGACCGAGCTGACCGTATAGGGTAGGCGGCGGATGAAAATCGCCAGGATGATGATCGCACCCGTGCCCGTCAGCACCAGCGGCGCCACGTTGAACGCGGCGGCGTAGGCGATACCCATGACGACGCCGGGCACGACGTAAGGCACTGTCAGAATCCCGTCGAGCGCCCCGGTCGCGAGCGACCGGCGGCGGGTGATCAGATAGCCGAGCAGCGTGCCGACGACCACGATCGCGACCACGGCGATCGCCGAATAGATCAGCGTGTTGATGATCGGATCGGAGAGGCGCTGCAGAACGCGTTCGTAGCTTTGCAGGCCGAAACCGTCCTGGAACACCGGTCCGCGCGTGCGGCGGAAGGAATAATAGATCACCGTGATCGTCGGGATCGAGCCGAGCAGCACCAGGCCGTAGGCGGCGATATGCAGATAGAGGCTCTTGAGCCCCGCGATCGGCCGGCGTTCGGCACGTTTCATGCCGCTGTTGTGATAGATGTCGCGGCGCATCATCCAGCGCTGCAACAGCACGAAGACCATCGAGATGCCGACCAGAATCAAGCTGATCGCCGAGGCGAGACCCTGGTTCGAGCCGAGATCGGCCGAATAAAGGATATAGGCCTGGGTCGCCAGCACCTGAAGGCCGCGGCCGATGATCTGCGGCGTACCGAAATCCGCGATCGACATGACGAAGGCGAGCAGGCCGCTCGCGGTGATGGCCGGCATGATCAGCGGTAAGGTGATCGTGAACAGGCGGCGCGTGGGCGATACGCCCAGACTTTCCGCCGCTTCCTCCAGCGACCGGCTGACGGCCGCGAAGGCGCCCGCCGTGATCAGGAACACCTGCGGAAAAAACTTCAAAGCGAAGACCATGATCACGCCGGGCGTGCCGTAGATCGGCGGAATGTCGATGCCGATGCTGGCGAGCGACGTGCGCACCAAGCCATTGGCGCCGAACAGCACGATCCAGGAATAGGCGCCGATGAAGGGGGGCGAGACCATGGCGATCAGCGCCAGGACCTCGATCGCCGTCCGGCCGCGAATCTCGAAACGCGACACGACGAAGGCGAGACCCACGCCCAGGATCAGCGCGCCGATCATGCCGCCGAAGCCGACCAGGAATGTATTCCCAATCGTGCGCAGGAAGCGCGGCTCCGAGAAGATCAGCGTGTAATTGGCGAACGTGTATTCGCCATCGACAATGAAGCTCGACAGCAGGATTTTGCCGAGCGGCCAGACGAGCAGGCCGAGAACGATCGCCCAAGCGGCGATCAGGACCGGCGTCCAGATATCGCGGCGCGTCATTGCGCGAACTCGACGCGCGAGCCGTCGGGGCGGAACAGCACGATATCCGCGACGGGAAGGTGAAGCTCGGCGCCATGCGTCGCCTTGTCGAGCTCGCTGCGCGCGGGGCTCGCAACTTGAACCAGTACCGTGCCTTCCGGCGTTACGACAGTGTGGACCGCTTCGCGGCCGAGATACGTCGTTTTCAGGATCTTGCCCGCCAGCGCGATCCCGTCCATGGCACCGGCGGCGCGCAAGCGCACCGCTTCGGGACGGAAGGCGAGCTCGACGGGGCCGGGGGCCGCCTTGCCGGGCAGCGTCCAATCCTTGCCGCCCAACCGCAGCGCGCCGCTTTGCGTGAGTTCGGCGGACAGGAAATTCATTGTGCCGATGAAAGCCGAGGCGAAGCGGCGCTTGGGGTGGTTATAGATGTCGTAGGGCGTGCCGAGCTGTTCGACGCGGCCTGCGTTCATCACACAAATGCGGTCGGAAACGGCGAGCGCTTCCTCCTGATCGTGCGTCACGTAAATCGTGGTGATGCCCAGGCGCTGCTGGATCTCGCGGATATCCTCGCGCAATTCGACGCGCAGCTTGGCGTCGAGATTGGACAGGGGCTCGTCCATCAACAACAGCTTGGGCCGGATGGTCATGGCGCGCGCAAGGCCCACGCGCTGCTGCTGGCCGCCAGACAACGCCGACGGCAAGCGGTCGCCATAGTCGGCGAGGCGCACAGTATTGAGACTTTCCTCGACGCGCTTGGCGATTTCGTCGGCCGGCAGGTTGCGCGCCTTCAAGCCGAAGGCCACGTTCTGCGCGACGGTCAAATGCGGGAAGATCGCGTAGTCCTGGAACACCATGCCGATATCGCGCTTATGCGCGGGCAGCGGATCGAGTTTCACGCCGTCGGCGATCACTTCGCCGCTATCCTGTTGATGGAAGCCCGCAACGATGCGCAGCAAGGTCGTCTTGCCGCAGCCGCTGGGCCCCAGCAGGGTGAAGAACTCGCCCGAGACGAGTTCGAGATCGATGCCGTCCAGGACCTTGATGCCGGGTCCGTAGGATTTGTGGATCGCGCGGAGGCTGAGTGCGGTCATGGCGGTTTTGGACTCTATTGGTTGGGCGCCCGGATCGGCGCCGGAATGTACGCAAAAACGGGGCCGGTCGCCCCGGTCATCGAACGATCCCGAGATAGGTGCGGTCGTCGGTCCACAGACCGGCGAGCGACCCGCGCGGGGCGAGAATTTCGGTGATCTTGTGCGGGTCGCGGCGTTCGATGTCGCGGAACTTAGCTTCCCATGAATCGATGCCGAACGCGTCGCCGGGTTCGAAATAGCCGTCGCTATAAAGCTCCAGCGTTTCGATCTCGGCGGCGGGTAGCGATTCAATGCGAATCTTGTCGCGGCGGATGTCAAAACCGTTCAGCGACGCGTAGCCCAGAACGGCGTCGTTGTTGTTTTGGAAGCCGCCTTGACCGTGGACGATGCCGCCGAAGACCATCTTCTCGGCCTCCGCGCGCGGCACATGGGAAAGCTCGGTGCGGCAGAAATCGAGCGTCTTGGCTTCGACCTCGGCCATTTCAGAGGGAGTCATCACGCCTTCGACATCGGCGTGGCGCGTGCCGCCCCAGGAAACCTTTCGCGACAGACGCTCGCGCTCGTCGGGGTCGACGACGCGCGATGCGATGACCGGCCACGCGAATCGGCGCAGCATCGAGGAAATCGTGTCGATATCCTTGTCTTCGCGCCACACGGTCTTGCCGTTGATGCGCAAGCCGCTATCGCCGACGAGCACCGCGTGTGCGGTGTCGCCGGCGAACGTGACGAGCGTCAGGGTCGAAGCCATCTGCCGGTTCCAATCGCCGCGCACGGCGTCGGTTAGGCCGAGCCGGTCATACGTGCCGCGGATCGCGGCGGTCGCGATCTCGACCGCCGCCCACGGATCGTCGAGCTTCGCCTCGGGGCCCGTCAACCAGGCCTCGAGGGTCCGCCGCAGCAATTGCGAAGCGTAGCGTCCGGCGAGCACGCCGTCGTAACGGCTGCCGATCCGGTCGCTGACGCCGTCCATCACCGCATAGGCGCGTCCCGGCAGAATCAGGAACGCGTCTTCGTTGGTGTCGGGGGCGTCGGCGCGCTTGGCTTCGCTGAAGGCTTCGATCCGCATGATGCGCTTAGCGACCCACCGCCATGGTGCGCCATTGACGCAGAAGTTCGTCGCGCTGGGCGGCGATCTTCAGGATGTCGTAGTCGATCGTCTTGATCGACGTGATCGGCGTGCCCGGGAAGGGGGTGTCGATGCGCGCCGAGCGGCGGTTGGTCTCCTTGACGACGTAGTCCTGAACCGGCTTCGACAGAACCCAGTTCATGAACTTTTTGCCTTCTTCCGGCGAGGGTGCGCCCTTGATCAGCGCCATGCCGTCCGGCACGGTCGAGGTGCCGTCGGCGGGCATCACGATTTCGATCGGGCCGCCGTTCTTCTTGTATTGCATCGCGTCGTCTTCCAGCGTGATGCCGACGGCGGCCTCGCCGTCGTTGACCAGGCGATTGACCACGCCCGAGCTGGTGGCGAAGTTGATGTTGTCGAGGATCGCCTTGTAGATCGCCGGGCCTTCGTTGCCGTAAATCGTCAGCACCGTCGCATATTGCTGGAAGGCGGAACCCGAGGCGTCGGCGCGGGCCGACGTGATCTTGCCCTTCCAGCGCGGATCGGCGAGGTCCTTCCACGTCTTCGGATATTGCTCGGGCTTCAACATTTTGGTGTTGACCGAGAAGACCGCGAGAATGCCGCTATACGGCGACCACGACTTGCTGATCTTGTAAGCCGGAAGGATCGCCGCGTCCTCGGCCGTCGTGAATTCGGCCAGCAAATCCTTGTTCGATTCGAGCTGCTCGCCGCCCACGCTCCAGATCACGTCGGCCTTGGGTGCCGCCGCTTCCGCGCGCACGCGACGGATCAGATCGCCCGACCCCGCCTTGACGACCTGGACCTTGACGCCGGTTTCTTTGGCGTAGCGGTCGGTCAACGCATCGACAACCGCGCCCGGCGCGGCGGTATAGATGACGACTTCCTTGGTTTGCGCGGACGCGGCGAACGCCGCGAACGCGATGGCGCCGGCGACGAGCGTACCGGACAGTCGGATTGCCTTCATACTGTTCTCCTCTTTTTTGGGCGTTGTCGTTGCTTGGGTGGTCGAAAGTTCAGGCCGTACGCACGACCTTGGTGAGATGGCGAGGCACGGCGGAGTCAATGCCGCGCGCTTGGGCGCGACGCTCGCCCAGGATCTGTAGCGCCGGCAGTACGATAAGCCCGCGCGTCAGCGCATCGGCGGGCAGATCGAAGGACAGGTCGCCCGGGCCGCCGAAGCCGACAACGAAGGCGCCCTTGGCGCGCAGCTCCTCGGTCAGCAGCGATTCCTCGGCCAGCGTGTCGGGATGATAGAGCATCGTCACGAAGGACGATTTGTCGATCAGACTGACCGGGCCATGACGATACTCCAGCGGATGATGCGCTTCGGTCTGGCTCAGGCTCATTTCCTGCAGCTTCAAACCCGCTTCGCAGGCGATTCCGTAAAGCGGGCCGCCGCCCAGGAACACGAAATGCGAGCGTCCGTCGAGCGCCTTGCCGAGCTTGGCGTCGAACGCTTTCATCGTCGTCTCGGCCGCCGTCGCCGCGGCGTCGACATCGAAATCGAGGCCGGCGAAGCGCAAGCCCATCAGCAGCAGCAGGCTCGCCGCACTCGTCATCACGATGTCTTCTTCGGCATGCGTTTCGGCATGCACGAAACGGCTCGACTCCCGCGCGAGCGAACTGCCGATCGTGCAGGTGAAGCCGGTGACATGCAGGCCGGCCTTGCGGCTGGCGATGGCGGCGCGCACGAGTTCGCTTGATTCGCCGCTGCGCGAAAATGCCAGCACATCCGGCTTGATCGATGCGGCCATGGCATCGTGCGGACGGCGCGTCCATTCGTTGCCGGTCACGGCGCGCGCGTCGAACCCTTGATGGCACAACACCGCGGCGACGGTCTTCGACACATGGACCGACGTGCCACATCCGACGACGGCGTAAGACTTTCCGGCTTCGGCGGTGAATTGCGCTTTCGGCGCGCGGCGCCAGAAATCGAATTGCTCGCGGATGACGCGTTCGGTGGCGTTCATGGTCGTTTTCATCTTTCGTCGACGGCGTGAAGATTGATCGAAGCGGGTTTGAATTCGGCGAGCGACGCGGCGAGGCGCGCGATCCACGCGGCATCGACCGGCCAGCCCGCCATTTTGGCGGCACGCCACAAGGCACCGCCGATCGGCGGCAGGGCGGGGGCGACGGGCGCGCCCAAGCGTGCGGTCGTCGCCGCCTTCAAGGCGGGGGAGGCGAAGCTGCCGCCGGCATAGCTCCAGGCGTCACCCGCATTCGGACAGCGTCTGCGCGCCGTGCGTACAAGAGCGGCCAATGCGTCGGCGGCTTCGTCGAAAATGCGCCGCGCCGTCGCGTCGCCCGACGCGGCGATCGCGTCGACCCCTTGCGCCAATGCCGCGATCGTCGGGCGCGGATGGGGCAGGGCGTAGAACCATTCGGTCAACGCCTTGTCGGGATCTTGGCGATCGGCAATACCGATTAGATTCAACATCGCGCGCGCGAAGTCCGGCGCATCAAGACGGCCGTCAAGCGCGTGGCCCAGCAGCGCGACGGCACGCCAGCCGATCCAATAGGCGCTGCCTTCGTCGCCGAAGCCATGGCCCCAGCCGCCGACGCGGATGATTTCCTTGCCGTGCTGCGTCCATGCCATCGAGCCGGTGCCGGACAGCACCAGCGTGCCCGGCTTGTCGCCGAGCGCGCCGTCATAGGCCATCTGCACATCGTTATGCACTTGCGCCGGGCAAGCGAAGGCTTGCGTGATCGCGGCTTCCTGCTTGGCATTCAAATCGACATGCTCGCCGTAGCCGGGCAGGCCGGCGGCGACGGCGACCGGGCGCAGACCGGAAGCGCGCGTCAGGATTTCGCCCAACGCCTCGCGCCATTCGCTGCCGTCGAACGGATTGACGCCGGGGCCGCGCAGCAGCGCCGTGACGGCACCATGGCGCGTGGCGGCCGCCAGTAGCGACTTTGTGCCGCCGCCATCGATCCCCAGCACCAATTCTTCGTCGCGATTAAGCATGCGCGGTCTCGTCGGCGGGAACATCGGCGATCGTGACGTCCAACCCGCAATCGGCGAGGCGCGCGCGCCAGCGCGCGTCGAGGCCCGAATCGGAGATCACGTTCGTCGCGGCTTCGAGTTTCGCCACACCATATGTCGCGGTCTGGCCGAACTTGGTCGCGTCGGCCAGGATGCAGCGCCGCGTGGCGCGCTGAAGCATGCGCAGATTGATGCTCGCCTCGGCCGCGTCGGGCGTGGACAGCGTGCCGTCGTCCTGCACGGCACTGGCGCCGAGGAACAATTGATCGAACCACAAACGATCGATCGTCGCTTCGGCGATCGGCCCGACGACCGAATGGTTCTCCGGGCGCACTTGGCCGCCCAGCAGCGTCAGCCGCAAATCCTCGACGCCATTCAGCGTCTGCACCACGACCAGGCTGTTGGTGAACACGGTCAAAGGCAACGGGGCGACGCGCAGCAGCCGCGCGAGTTGCAGCACGGTCGATCCGGCGTCGAGCATCACGCTCGTACCCGGTTGCAGGCGGGAATAGGCGGCTTGGGCGATCGCCTTCTTGGCGGCGATATTCTGAAGCTCGCGGGCTTCGAACGCGACTTCCAGCCCGACCTTGCCCGCGATGCGCGCCCCGCCATGCGTGCGCTCGACCATGCCCTTGTCCTCGAGGCGCAGCAGATCGCGGCGGATCGTGGCGAGGGAGGCTTGCGCGACCTCCGCGAGTTCCTGAATCGACGCTTGCCCCTTCGTATAAAGGTGCTGGCGGATCACGGTATCGCGGTCTGGCTGCATGGCGCTTGCGGGACGGCGGCTAAAGTTTCAATTTTGTGAAGCGTGATCGAAGATTTGATCATGGTCAATCACGATGATGATCGTTTGTGAATTATTTTGATGAAAATAGAATGACAACGTGATCGAAATAAGGGGCGAAACCTCGATCTCGCGCCCCGTTTGGAAAGCCCGACCGCCATGTCCGATGTTCTGATGGCCCTCGCCGAAGCCCGAAAAGCGGGTAAACCTAAAGGCTTGTCGTCTGTTTGTTCAGCACATTCTAAAGTGCTGGAAGCGGCGTTCCGCCATGGTGCGGCAAAGTCCAAGCCCGTTCTGGTGGAAGCGACCTGCAATCAGGTGAACCAAGACGGCGGCTATACGGGCCTCACGCCCGCAGCGTTTCGCACGCGGGCGGAGGCTTTGGCGGCCGAATGCGGGCTCCCCGCCGATCGCTTGATTCTCGGCGGCGATCATCTGGGCCCGAACCCGTGGACCAAGCTGGCGGCCGAAGCTGCGATGGATAAAGCGCACGCGATGGTCGCCGCCTATGCCGCCGCCGGGTTCCGCAAGATCCATCTCGACGCCAGCATGGCTTGCGCCGACGACGGCGAAGCGGTGCCGGAAGCGATCATCGCCGCGCGTGCCGCAAGCCTCGCCGCCGTGGCGGAGGAAGCCGCGCATAGGCAGGGTTTGCCCGCGCCGGTCTATGTCATCGGCACCGAAGTGCCGCCGCCGGGCGGGGCGCGCGAGCGCATCGATACACTCACACCGACATCGGCCGCGGCGGCTGAAAGCACCATCGCCGCGCATGACGCCGCGTTCGCGAAAGCGGGACTGCGCGATGCGTTCGACCGCGCGATCGGTATCGTCGTGCAGCCGGGCGTCGAATTCGGCATCGAGAACGTCGTCGCCTACGATCCCGCCATGGCGCGCCATCTGCGCGACGTGCTCGACCGTCATCCACGTTTGGTGTTCGAAGCGCATTCGACCGATTATCAATCGCGCGCCGCGCTTCAAAATTTGGTACGCGACGGCTTCGCGTTGTTGAAGGTCGGGCCGGGCCTGACATTCGCGCTGCGCGAAGCGCTCTACGCGCTCGACGCCATCGACGCGATCCTGCATCGCGACCGGCCCAGCCCATCCTTGCCCGACGCGATGGAAGCGATCATGCAGGCGCAGCCGGGATATTGGCGCGGCCATTGCCATGGCGACGACGTCAAGCAGCGCATCGACCGGCATTTCAGCTATAGCGACCGCATCCGCTATTACTGGCAAACGCCCGCGGCGGAAAAGGCGGTCGGCGATATGCTCGCACGGCTTCGCGCGGCGACGATCCCCGAAACGCTGATCAGCCAGTATTTCCCCGCGCAAATCGGCGCGCTGCGCGCGTCGGGTCAGCTGGCGACGCCCGATGCGCTGATCGAGGGCGCCATCTTCGCGGTGCTGGACGACTACGCCGCCGCCGAATAGGCCTTCAAACGCGCTCGTGCGTGGCGCTGAAGCGGATGGCGGGCCAATCGCTGGTCGTGCGCGACAGATCCCACGCATTGCGCGCCATGAAGACCGGCGCTGCGTCGTTGTCCTCCGCCACCGCGAAGCGGTTGCCGTCGATGAACGCCTTCAGCTTGGCCGGGTCGTCCGACGAGATCCAGCGCGCGGTTTCGAACGGCGCTTGTTCGAAATGGATTGCCACGCCGTATTCGTTTTTGAGGCGCGAGGTCAGCACGTCGAGCTGAAGCTGGCCGACGACGCCGACGATCCAATCCGCGCCCATTACCGGGCGGAAAAGGCGCGTCACACCTTCTTCTGCGAGATCTTCGAGCGCTTTGCGCATTTGCTTCGCCCGGATGGGATCGTCCAGACGCACGCGGCGCAGGATTTCCGGTGCGAAGCTGGGCAAGCCGGTAAAGCGCAGCGCCTTGCCTTCGGTCAACGTGTCGCCCACGCGCAACGTGCCGTGATTGGGAATGCCGACGATGTCGCCGGGCCAGGCTTCGTCCGCGACTTCGCGTTCCTGTGCGAAGAAGAAAATCGGGCTGGCGACGGAGATCGCCTTGCCGCTGCGCGGGTGTTTCAGCTTCATGCCGCGCTTCAAACGGCCCGAGCACACGCGCATGAACGCCACGCGGTCGCGGTGGTTCGGGTCGGTATTCGCCTGGACCTTGAACACGAAGCCGGAGACGTGATCCTCGTCGGGCATAACGGCGGCGGGGACGGCCGGTTGGGGCCGCGGGCTCGGTGCCCAATTCGCCACGCGATCGAGCAATTGCGCGACGCCGAAATCCTTCAAGGCGCTGCCGAACAGCACCGGCGTGAGATGGCCCGCACGATATGACTCGAGATCGAGCGCCGGATAGCCCGCGAGGGCGAGTTCCGCCTGATCGCGGAATTCCGACAAGCGCACATCGCCGATCAATTCGGGCAAACGCGGATCGTCGATACCTTCGAGCTGTTCTTCGCTTGCGAAGGCGCCGTTCGCGCCCGGCTTGTAGAATCGATGCTGCAACAAATCGTAGCTGCCGCGAAACAGCCCGCCCATGCCGGCCGGCCACAGCACCGGCGACACGTCGAGGGCGAGCTTGCTTGCGATCTCGTCGAGCAGCTCGAACGGATCTTGGCCTTCGCGATCGATCTTGTTGACGAAGGTCAGGATCGGTACGTCGCGCAAACGGCAAATCTCGAACAGCTTCAGCGTCTGCGCCTCGATGCCTTTGGCCGCGTCGATCACCATCACGGCGGAATCGACGGCGGTCAGGATACGATAGGTATCTTCGCTGAAATCCTGGTGGCCCGGCGTATCGAGCAGATTGAACTGGATGCCTTTATGCTCGAACGTCATCACCGAGCTCGACACGGAAATGCCGCGCGAACGTTCGATCTCCATCCAGTCGGATTTCGTGCGCCGGCTTTCGCCGCGCGCTTTCACGTGGCCGGCGAGACGCAACGCGCCGCCGAACAGCAGCAGCTTTTCGGTCAGCGTCGTTTTACCGGCGTCGGGGTGCGAGATGATCGCGAAAGTGCGCCGCGGGAGGGGCGCGCCGGCTTCGGATGCGGCGGCGGGTTCGGTCAAAACAAATCCTTCGAGGGACGGGCTGGAATCGCGCGAATAAGGCGGGCGAAACTATGCCAGCCGGACCCATCGGACAAGGGGCTTGGCCATGGCTGGCATGGCGCTTGCTGCATTCCCATGCCATGAAATTTCTGCTGGTCAATCCCAACACCAATACGCGCACGACCGATGCGATGGCCGCGATCGCCCGCGAAGCCGCCCCCGGCGATACGATCATCGCGGCGACGGTGGCATTCGGCGTGAACTTGATCGTGGACGAGAAGATGCTCGCCAAAGCTGCCGAGGCGGTGGAAGCGCTATTCGCCGAGTTCGATTTCTCGGGGTTCGATGGTGCCATTGTCGCGGCGTTCGGCGACCCGGCGCTCGAGACGGTGCGAAAATCCTGCGCCGTGCCCGTCACGGGCATCGCGGAGGCGAGCATGCTGGAAGCCGGCGAAGGCGGGCGGCGCTTCGGCGTGGCGACGACTACGCCCTTGCTGGTCAAGTCGATCGCCAAGCGCGCCGCCTCGCTGAAGCTCGGCGCGCAATTCACGGGCGTTCGGCTTACGCCGGGCGACGTTCACACGCTGATGGCCGATCCGGCGGCGTTGGAAGCCGCGTTGGGGGCGGCGTGCGAGACGTCGATCGCGCAGGATGGCGCGCAAGCCATCGTGATCGGCGGCGGACCTTTGGCGGTGGCCGCGCGGGCCTTGGCGCCGCGCTTCGCCGTGCCGATCGTCGAGCCGATCCCGGCGGCCGTCCGCCTTGCGCGCAAACGCGCCGCCTAAACCTTTATCGCGGCGAGGCGTTTCGCCAATTCGCCGGGATCGACCTCCAAGACGGTCGGATTGGCGCGCAGCAGCACGGCGTCGGCCGATGTTTCGCCCAAGACGATCCCGGTTTCTTCGCACGCCGCTTTGAATGCGGCGACGGGGCCCGGCGTGACCAGCCAGAACGTGCTGGTGGATTCCGCGCCCGACGGACGGATCGCGAAGCCTGCCTCGGTCAAGGCGCGTTCGAAGGTCTGACGCCAGACCATCGCGCGAGCCCAGCTGGGCTCCAGCTTGCCGAGTTCGGCGAGAACCAGCGCTGCGATCGGCCAGAATTGCGGCAGCGCGCCGCCATGAAGCCGGCGGTCGCGCTCGATCCCGTCCAGCAACGCGGCGGGCCCGGCCAGCACCGCGCCGAAGGGCAGGCCCAGCATCTTCCACAGCGACAGATACACCGTGTCGAAGGGTTCGGCGAAATCCGCCATCGAAATTCCGCGCGCGGCCGATGCGATGGGCAGTCGCGCGCCGTCCAGATGCAGCGCGACGCCCGCCTTCTTCGCGGCGGCGATCACCGCTTCCATTTGCGCGGCGGGAAACATCTCGCCGTGGCGGCGGCGCACCGGCGTTTCGATGACGAGGGCGCCGATGCTGCGGCGGACCTTGCCGTCCTGCGCGCGGGCCAGCGCATCGGTCAGCGCTTTGGCAGCGAAACCGGGGCCCGTTGTCGACGCAACGATGGGCATGATGCCCGCTCCGGCGACCAAGGAGTCGCCCGTGTCGTTCAAGATATGGCTATCGGGATGCAGCAATACGCGTCGCGCGTCGCGCCCGCATAGCCGGTCGAGCGCCAAAAGATTGGCGAGGGTGCCGGTCGCGAAGATCACCGCGCGCTCTTTGCCCAGCGCCTGGGCGAGCTTCGCTTCGCATTCGCGGATCAAAGCGCCTTCGCCGTAGCTGTCGGGCGTCACATCGCGGCTGATCGCCGCAAGCCGTGTCGCGAAACTCGTATCGCCATAGGCGCCATCGACATCCAGGCGAAGTTCGGGCAAGCGGATCATAGCGTCGGCCGCTTGCCTTTCGACAAGCCCTCGGCCTCGGTGATCAGCTTCTTGCGGTCGGGTTTGTTCGTCGCCGCCAATGGGATCTCGTTCCGGAACGCGACGAAGCGCGGATGCGCGTAGGCCGGGCCGTTGGCGAGCGCGAATTGCTTGATCTCGGCTTCGGTCGGCGAAGCGCCCGGCGACGGCACGACGAAGGCGAAGGGGATGGCGCCCTTGATGTCGTCGGGCACGGGCACCACGCAAGCTTGGTGAACGCCGGGCATACGCTCCAGCAGACGCTCGACTTCACCCGGCCAGACGTTTTCGCCGCCGACTACGAACATGTCGTCGGCGCGGCCGACGAAGTAGAAGAACCCGTCCTTGTCGCGGCGGAAAATATCGCCCGAGCGATACCAGCCGTCTTTCAGCACGGCGCCGGTCTTCTCGGGCAAATTGTTGTAGCCCTCCATCATCATGGGGCTGCGCATATAAAGTACACCTTCATCGGCGTTCGGGCCTTCGCGCAGTTCGGCTTCGCTGCCGGGCACCGGATAGCCGCAAGCGAGCGACGGGCGCGGAATCCCGTTCGGATGGATGCCGAACGGGGCGGGGCCGGCTTCGGTGGTGCCGTAGCTGTTGTTGATCAGCGCCTTGGGGAACAGCGCCTGGATCTTGTCGATCAGCGCTTGGGTTAGCGGCGCTGAGCCCATCGTCACGTTGGTGACGGAGGAAAAGTCGAGTGTGGACAACAGCTCTTTCTCCTTGGCGACGAGGGCGAGCATCGTCGGCACGGAGGTAAGCCATGTCACGCGATGGTCTTGGATCGCGCGCGCATAAATCTTCGCATCGAACGCCGGCAGGAACACGATCGACGCGCCCGAAGCAAGGGCGCCTTTGACGCTGATCGTCGCGTTCATGTGGAACATCGGCGCGCCGACGATATAGCGATGGTGCGAACGCTCGCCATAGAGCTTCGCCGCCGTCTCCATCGACCAGCGTTGGGAGTCGTGCGACAGCAGCACGCCCTTAGGCATGCCGGTCGAACCCGACGTATAAAGCAGCATCGCGAGTTCGCGTGGCGCGGGCTCGACCGTGTCGAAGGGGCCGGGATCGAGCAAAGCGTCGAATCCGCCATCGTCGTAGCCGATGCGCGCGACACCCGGCGGGCAGACCGGAATGCGGTCGGTGTCGTGAAACACGGCCTTCAATTGCGCGTCGTCGGAGATGTGTTTGACGATGTCGGCGCCCAGCTTGAACGAGATCGGCACCGAGACGAGGCCGGCGCGCATCGTACCGAAATAGGCGTAGAGATATTCGAGCCGGTTGAGCGACAGAATGCCGATCCGGTCACCGCGCTTATAGCCACGCTTTAAGAGCCCGCGCGCCACGGCGTCGCATTTCTCGTCGAGTTCGCGATAGGTGATCGCGCGCGGATTGGCGAGATCGCGCAATTCGACGATCGCGATCTTGTCGGGGGCGGCGTTCGCGTCGAAACAGCGACCGAGATTGCGCGACGGGATGGGCATTTGCATCGTTCCTTGTCAGGCGGCGGCGTTGCGGCCGGCGATACGCCCGCCGACGAAGCTTTCGGCGATATTGCCGCCGGAGAGATAGAGATGGCCGAACACGCTGCCGAGTTCGCCCGCGACATAAAGCCCGGGGATCGGCGCGCCATAGGGATCGAGCACGCGCTGCTCGGGATCGTGCGGCAGGCCGCCTTGGGTGTTCGACACGACCGGCCAGACTTTGGTGGTTGAGAACGGCCCTTTGCGGATCGGCAGCATCGATCCGGCGGGACGGCCAAAGACCGCGTCATTCCCCGCGTCGCAGGCCGCGTTCCAAGCCTCGACGCTATGCTTCAACGCAGCGCCATCGATCCCGTGACGCGCGGCGGCGGCGTCGAGCGTCTCGTCTTCGGCGAAAATCGCCGCGTCCAGATCGCGCGGCGTGTGCTTACCGAATTTCGCGGCAACGGCTTCGTCGTTCCAGGTCGGCGCGCTGATCGGATAGCGCGCGCGCCCATCCGCATCGAGCAGCATAATCGCGGGCACACGCGGGAATTTCTGACGCGACGTGTCGTAATGCTCGAATGGCCGATGCCCCGTGTCCTGCATATAGGGCTCGTACTCGTTCATGAAGCGATGGCCGTCTTGATCCAGCAGGATCCAGGTCATCGTCACGTCGCCGCGCAAGCCTTCGGCATTGTTCCAATCGGGCAGGCGCTTCACGCGGATGCCGAATTTGTAATCCGGGTCCGGATGCTTGAGGCCATAGGAGCCGTGATAGTGCCACATATGCCAAAGCCCGGCGCCGGCGGCTTGGCCCATGCGCAAGCCGTCGCCCGTGTTGAAATCGACGGCGGCCGACAGCACCGGCTTCAGCACCCAGTGTTGGCGCTGCATCTCGGGATCGGCTTCGAACCCGCCGCAAGCGAGTACGACCGCTTTCGCCGCGAAGGTCTTTCCCGCGACGACGATCCCGGTCACACCGTCGCCGGTCTTTGCCAGGCGGTCGACGCGCGTCGCGAGCTTCACGTCGATCTTGCGACTGACGACATTGCGGCGCACGACTTCGAAAAGGCGCGCTCCTTCGATCGCGCCGCGCACATGCGCGTAGTCGCGCGCGACGTCGAACCCGTCGAGCGCTTCGACATAGGCGAAGCCGAACGTCTTATAGCCGGGCAGGGGATAATTGCCCGAATTGGGCTTCAGGCCGATTGTTCCGCCGACGGGGGCGCATAGTGCGCGCGCATAGTCGGCCAGCGTGGTCATACCGTCGGCGAGGACTTGCAGAACGGGCTCGGGCGTCGTGCCGCCATTGGTGGCGACGAGATAGTTCATCGCGTCGTTGGCATCCTTGGCGATGCGCAAGCCGCCAGCCGAACAGACCGAGATGCCGCCAGGGATCGCGTTCTTCTCGACCAGCAGCACGCGCTTGCCGGCGTCATGCGCTTCGATGGCGGCGACACCGCCGGCGAAACCGAATCCGACGACGATAACGTCGTAGTCCTGGGTCATAGACCGAGCTTGCGCAATCCGTCGACCAGATCGGCGACCATCGCGTCGAGCGTGGCGCGGCCTTTCTCGAGCGTGGCGCCGCGCGGATCGCCGCGCGCGCCCGAGACGCTGTAATCGGGTGTCGACTTGGCGTTGCCCCGGAAAATCGTGGGGATGTAAAACACGGTCTTCGGTTCGTTCAGCGCGTTGCCGTAATCCTCGACCGCGCGGTCGATATGCGCAAGCTCGGGTGCGATCGCCAGGATCAGCGAGGCTTCCATCTCGTCGGCATGGCCGCCGAGCTTCTGGCTCATCATGCCGCGCGTGGCGTTGCCCAGCGCGCGGATATGCGCCACGGGGATGCGCACGTTCTTGTGTTCCAGCGTCTCGCGCACCACGACCGTCACGGGGCCTTCGGTCGACACGCCCGTATTGACGATGACGATGTTCTTCGCCTTGTGACGGATCAGACCATCGATGATGTCGTGCAGCACGGCCTGGAACGTCTCCGGACGCAAATGCTGGCTGCCGGGATACTCGACGAAGGCGGGGTAGTAACCGAAATCGACGACCGGCGCGATCAGCACCGGCAGCGACTTCGCCACGCCGTCGCACAAGGCGCGTGCGACCAGATAATCGGTCTGCATCGGCAGATGCGGTCCGTGCTCCTTGGCGCGTGCACCGATCGGGATCAGCACGGTCGAGGTCTCGATCTTGGCCGCGACTTCCGGCCAAGTTAGATTCTCGATCCAAGCGCGGCTGGTGTCGGTCATAGGTAAAGCTCCAGGAAGCGATGGATGTCCGGGCCCCAGAATTTCTGGGCCGTGCTTTCGAACAGATGGCCTTCCCACGGCAGGAAGCCGAAGGCGGGATAGATTTTGGACCACACGATGCGGCCATTGCCCGCCAGCGCCGCCGCGATTTCCTTGGTCGGGCGGATCGAATAATCGTTCTCCGCTTGGATCAGGAATAGCGGCTTCGTCACCTTCTTGGCGGCGGCGATCATGGTTTCGCGCAAGCGCGGCGTGCGGTCCCAATTCATCGCCGCGCCCGCGAAATCGATCGCGCAACGGAAGCGGTCGCATTTCGACGCGGCGAACAGCGTGTTGGTGCCGCCGAAGGACGAACCCATTACGCCGATATGATCCTTGCGGATTTCCGGCAGCGCTTCGACGGTGGCCAGCGCCGCGATCACGTCGTCGCTTTCGCGATCCAGGCGCGTGGCGAGCTGATCGTCGTATTCGTCGGTGCCGAACTCGGCCTTCACGTCCTCGCGCCACGGTGCGCCCGGCGAATTGCCGTAGCCGCGCCGATGCGGCAGGAACGAGGCGATGCCCCACGACATCAACGTCGAAGCCGTGCCGGGGCGGCTGACATCCAGCGTGCCTTGATTGATGCCGCTGCCGTGGTTCAACAGCATGCAGGGGAACGGCCCTTCGCCCGGCGGCAGATAGAGATAGCCGGCGAGTTCGCGCCCGTCGGACTTGAACTTGATTTCCCGCGGCACGATCGGCAACGCATGCAACGAGGTGGGACGCATGCCGCTGGGCAAAGCCGCGTCGTCCTCGGCCACGATCACGCGATCGAACCCGTCGATCGCGGCACCCATGGTTTTGCGCACCGCTTCGAAATCGGAGCTCGCCGCGCGCGCGTCGAGATCGGCTTGATGCGCCGCCTTGGTTGGGAACTCGCATTCCCAGGTAACGTCGGGCACGCGGCCTGCTCCTTCTTCGGCGCGCACGAAAACGCGGCCCGCCGCCAAACCGATCGCGCGGCGGACCGCGCAGGCGCGCCGGCGGATCGCCAGCACCTCCGCCGCCTTGCCCGGCTTGGCGTAGTAATGCGTGCGTTCGACGATGGGCATGCGGAACCTCAATTCGGGAAATGGCAGCGGATTTGTCGGCCGTCGTTGCCCGTAACCAAGGCGGGGTCTTCGACGCGGCAGCGATCCTGGGCTTTCGGGCAGCGCGGATGGAAATGGCAGCCGGTGGGCCGCTCGCGCGCATTCGGGATTTCGCCCATCAACGTATCGGGAACCGGCAAATCGGGATCGGGCTCGGGCACGGCCGCGATCAACGCTTCGGTGTAGGGGTGTGCGGGCCTATCGAAAATCTCGCCGACCGGGCCGATCTCGACGATGCGGCCCAGATACATGATCGCGACGCGATCGGCGATGTATCGCACGGCGCCGAGATTGTGCGAGATGAACAGCATCGACAGGCCGTAGCGCGTGCGCAGCTCGCCGAGCAGGTTCAGCACCTGCGCTTGAACCGAAACGTCCAGCGCCGAGGTCGCTTCGTCGCACACCACGAGCTTTGGCGACGAAGCCAGCGCGCGCGCGATGGCGATGCGCTGGCGCTGCCCGCCGGAGAAGGCGTGCGGATAACGTTCGGCCGCGTCGGCGGGCAGGCCGACGATCGACAGCATTTCGCGCACGCGGGCTTCGCGTGTCGCGGCGTCGATTCCCGCCGCGCGCATCGGCTCGGCGACGATGTCGCGCACGCGCATGCGCGGGTTGAGCGATGACATCGGATCCTGGAACACGGCTTGGATGCCCCGCCGCAAGGGACGCATTTGCGCTTCCGGCAGATCGGTGATGTCGGCACCGTCCAAGCGGATGCGGCCGGCACTGACCGCCAGCAGCTTCAGCACCATGCGCGCGAGGGTGCTTTTGCCGCAGCCGGATTCGCCGACGATGCCCAGCGTCTCGCCGCTCGCCAGTTTGAAACTCACGCCATCGACCGCGATCAGCGGATTGAGGCCGGGGCTCTCGAAACGGCGACCGACATTCTCGACTTCCAGGACCGGGTTCATCGCGCTTCCTCCGCCATGCCGACGGCGACGGGGCAGCGGATCGAACGCCCTTTGGCGCTTTCGATCAAGGCGGGCTCGGCTTGCGAACAGCCGGGCTGCACATCCGGGCAGCGCGGATGGAAGCGGCAGCCGCGCGGCAAATTACCGGGCGCGGGCATCGTGCCGGGAATGAAAGGTAGATGCGTATCACGTTTGCGCGCGGTCGGCATCGCCGCCAGCAGCAAGCGCGTATAAGGGTGTTCAGGCGCCTTCAGCACGTCGCGCACGCTGCCTGTCTCCACGACTTCGCCCGCATACATCACGACCACGCGGTTCGACATGCGCGCGATCACGCCCATATCGTGGGTGATCAGCAGGATCGACGTGCCGTAGTCGCGGCGCAGTTCGTTCATCAGCGCCAGGATCTGCGCCTGGATCGTCACATCGAGCGCGGTCGTCGGCTCGTCGGCGATCAACAAGGCGGGGCGGCAGGCCATCGCCATCGCGATCATCACGCGTTGGCGCATGCCGCCGGACAGCGCGTGCGGAAACTCGTCGAAGCGGCGATCCGGATTGGGGATGCCCACGCGCCCAAACCATTTGACGACTTCCGCGCGCGCTTGGCTTGCGTCCATGCCGAGATGCGCTTGCAACACTTCGGCGACCTGGAAGCCGACGGTCAGCAGCGGGTTGAGGCTGGTCATCGGCTCTTGAAAAATCATGCCGATACGCTTTCCGCGAATCTTCTGGAACGCTTTGGCATCCAGGCGCGCCAAATCCTGGCCGTCGAACATGATCCGGCCGGTCGTGATCGAGCCTTGCGCGCCGAGCAGGCCCATGACGGCCAAGGCGGTCACCGACTTACCCGAGCCGCTTTCGCCGACCACGCCGACGACTTCGCCCGCCGGCACGGCGAAGCTGACGTCGCGTAAGACTTCGCGCTTGCCGCTTTCGGTGGCGAAGGTGACGCTGAGCCCTTCGATGGCGACGATCGGCGTTTCCATCAGCGGCCCTGCAGCTTGGGATCGAGCGCGTCGCGCAAACCGTCGCCCAGCAGATTGAAGCCGATGATCGTGATGCCCAGTGCCAGGCTGCCGAAAATCGCGAGATATGGATCGGTGCGCAAAGCGGGCAGGCCGTCGCGGATCATGCCGCCCCAGCTTGGCACGGGTTCCTGAATGCCGAGGCCGAGGAATGAGAGCGTCGCTTCCGCCATCACGATGAAGCCCACGCCGACCGAAGCGCGCACCAGCAACGGGGCGGCGATGTTCGGCAGCAAATGGCGGAGGAAAATCGCCCAGGTCGGTGTGCCCGCGACGATCGCGGCGTCGATATAAAGCTCCTCGCGGATCACCAGCACGAAAGATCGTGTGAGGCGCGTGACACCCGGCCACCAAACCAGGGCCAGCGAAATGATGACGGTGAGGACGCCCGAACCGATCATCGACGCAATGAGGATCGCGATCACGACTTCGGGGAAGGCGAGCATGATATCGACGAAGCGCATCAGGAAGGCGTCGATCCGCCCGCCCATATAACCCGCGATCATGCCGAGGATGGCAGCGACGGTCAGCGTGATGGCAAGGACAGCGCCCGCGACCAGCAGGGAGACGCGCGCCCCGTAGACAAGGCGGCTCAAAATATCGCGGCCGAGCTTGTCGGTGCCGAGCGGGTTCTGCGCGGTCGGCGGCGACCACGGATTGAAAAGATCGGTTTCTTCGGGCGAGTGCATCATCAACGAAGGGCCGATGACCGCTACGAGCACCACGAACAGCACGATCGCCCCGCCGATCAGCACGTTGCGCTGGCGGGCAAGGCGGCGCAGCACCAAGCGCCAGCCGTCGATCGGATACCGGGTCGTTTGCGTTGCGGCGGTCATTTCACCCCCATGCGCTGCCGGATGCGGGGATCGATGATCGCGTAGGCGACGTCGACGGCGAGGTTGATGAGCACGAAGAAGGCGGTGAACAGCATCACGATCGCCATCGCGACGGGATAGTCGCGCGCGAAGACGGAATCGATTGCGAGGCGACCAAGGCCCGGGATGTTGAAGATCGTTTCGACAACGAACGTGCCGCTGATAAGCCCGCCGAAGATGATGCCCATCGAGGTGAGCAGCGGCACCAGAATATTGCGCAGCGCATGGCGCGCGATCACCACGCGCTCGGCGAGGCCCTTGGCGCGCGCGGTGCGGATGTAATCCTGGCCCAGCACTTCCAGCATGAAGGTGCGGGTCAAGCGCGCGATATAGGCGGCGGAAGGGATGGCGAGGATCGCGACGGGCAGGATCGCTTGGTCGATCCGGCCCCAGCCGGCGACGGGCAAAGCGCCCAATTTGATCGAGAAGAGATAGACGAAGAACGTCGCGAAGGCGAAGTTCGGGATCGACAGCCCGGCGACGAGAACAAGGATAATCGCGGTATCGATGCCGGAATTGCGTTTGATGGCGGCCAGGATGCCGGCCCCGACGCCGATCGAAGCGGCGGCGGCCAAGGCTGCGAGTGCGAGGATCGGGCTGATTTTGATTCCGTCGGATAGCACTTCGACGACGGGAATGCGCACGTAGCGATAGGACATGCCGAAATCGCCGACGGCGACGCCTGCGATGTAGTTGAAGAATTGCTTCCACAGCGGCTGGTCGAGCCCGTATTCCGCCCGAAGGCGGTTGGCCATCTCGACATTCGACGAGTGGTCGCTGAGCATCACCAGAACGGGATCGCCCGGCAGGGCGTAGGTGGCAAGGAAGGTCGCCACCAGCACGATCCCGAGAACGGGAACGAGGCCGGCCAAACGCCATGCGACGAAACGCAGCATATTGGCCGGCCCCTTTCCCGAAGCTTACTTGATCTCGGCGAACACGAAGCGGTCGAATCCGAACGGCGTGGCGCGCGCACCCGTGACGTTCGGTTTGACCAGCGCGATCGACGCCACCATCGGCAGCGGCGCGGCGCCCACATCGTCGATGTAGACCATCTCCGCCTGGCGGTAGAGCTGGAAGCGCTTGGCGTCGTCGACCGTCGCGGTCGCTTCGTCGATCAACGCGTCGTATTTCGCGTTGAACCAGCGGCCGCGGTTATACGGGCTCTTCGAGTGCCACATCTGCTCAAGGTAATACATCGCGTCCGGATATCCGGAGGTCCAGCCCCAGGGGAAGAACGCGACTTCGCCCGCGTTCATCGCGCGGATGAACGTGGCGCGCTCGACGACGTTGACGTTGACCTGCATGCCCAGCGTGCGGTTCAGCTCGTTGGCGTAGTAGGTCAGCTCGTCCTTGAACACTGCGGTGGACGAGATGTCGATCGGCGGCAAGCCGCGTCCACCCGGGAAGCCCGCTTCGGCCAGCAGCTTCTTGGCGGCTTCCGGATCGTATTTGGGCTTGGGCAGATCGTTGAAGTAGCCCGCCACGCCCGGCGTGGTGATGCCGTGCAGCTGGAAGGCCGCGTTGTCGTAGAAGCCGCGGATCATGCCGTCGCGGTTGATGGTCAGCGAGATCGCCTCGCGCACGCGCTTGTCCTTGAACGGCGCGTAAACTTGCGGGTTCATGGCGAGGAAGCGCGACTGCGCGCGCGGCACGACCTGGCGTTCCTTTTCCTTGCTCGCGTCGCGCATCACGCGGCGGATGGTGCTTTCCTGCACGTCGAGCACGTCGAGTTCGCCCGCTTCGTATTGCGCCAGCGCCGTGTCGCCGTTGGGGATCACCAGAAAGCGCACGCCGTCGATCTTCGCCTTGTTGCCCCAGTAGTCCTTGTTGGCGTCGATTTCGACGAACGCGCCGCGGCGCCATTCCTTGAATTTGAACGGGCCGGTTCCGGCCGAAACCGTGCGCACCCAATCCGCACCCTTATCGGCGACGATGCCCGAATCCATGAACCAGATCGGATAGATCGGGAACAGCACGTCCGGCTTGGTGAAGCGGATCTCGATCGTGTGATCGTCGACGATCTTCACGCCCGAAAGCTCCTTGGTCTTGCCGCTCTTCACATCCTCGATGCCGACGATGCGCGCGACGTAGCCAGCACCGATGCCCGCCTTCGTGTCGGGGGCGGCGAGCTGCTCGAGCGTGTATTTCACGTCCTTCGCGGTGAAGGCGCGGCCCGAATGGAACTTCACGTTTTTGCGCAGATTGAAGCGGAAGCCGTGCTCGCCCGGCAGGGCGGTCCAGGATTCCGCCAGCACGTTGACGATCTTTCCGTCAGGCGTGAAATCGGTGAAGCCTTCGTAGACGTTGCGCAGCACGCGCCCGGCCACGAGCTCGGAATAGGTGATCGGGTCCAGCATCGCGGGATCGCCGGTCACGTTGATGCGCAGGGTCTTTGCGTCGGCGGCGGTGGCGACCGCCGCGAGCATGAGGAACCCGGCGAAGGCTTTGGCGAGAACTCTCATCGCGGCTCTCCGTTTCTGTGGGCGCAAGCGCCCGGGATGAAGATGAATACGGTTGCAAGCAAAGATTGGACCGGACGCGAAAGTCGGTCAATGCGCGCGAGCGTCGCTGTCATGGTTCGATCACCACTTTGCCGAAGCTCTTGCGTTCCTCCAGCGCGCGCATCGCGTCGGCTGCGCGTTCCAGCGGGAATCTCTCGGGGTGCAGAACGGGTTGCAGCGTGCCGTCGCCCAGCATGGCGAGCAGCGCGGTCACGTCCTCGCGCGACCAGCCGTTGGAGCCGATGATGTTCAACTCGAACGTCCAGATGTAACGGATATCTTCTTTGGGGTCGTAGCCGGCGGTGGCACCGCAAGTCAGCATGCGCCCGTCGCGGCGCAAAACGCGCAGCGCTTTGGTCCAGGTATCGCCGCCGGTGAAGTTCACCACGACGTCGATCCCGCCTTCATCTTTTTTCGCCACGCGCGCGCGGCCGAATTGGCGATGGCACTCGGCGACGAAATCCTGCGTCGCGTAGTCGATGCCGATATCGGCCCCCAAGGCCTTCAGGCGATCGAGCTTGTCTTGGCTCGATGCGGCGACGATGACTTTGGCGCCCGCGCGCTTGGCGAGTTGCACGCAGCATGTGCCGACACCGCCGGACGCGCCCAGAATCAAAATCGTCTCGCCCGCTTTCAGCTTGCCGCGATCCAGGATCATGCGATGCGCGGTGCCGTAGGCGGTGGGCAGCGCCGCCGCCTCGGCATAGCCGATCGACGCGGGCAGGGGGATGCACATATGGGCGGGCACACGCACCAGTTCGGCGAGACCGCCATCGAAGGTTTCGCCCATGAAGCCGCGCTCGACGCGATTGATCGGGTCAATCAGTACGCGGTCGCCTTGCTTGAAGCCGGTCACGCCTGGCCCGACCTTGGCGATATCGCCCGCCGCATCGATCCCCATGATCAGCGGCAGCGGAATCTTGATGCCCGGCATGCCGCGCCGCGTGAACACGTCGTGATAATTCAGCGTGCAGGCGCGCACGCGCACCAGCACGTCGCCTTCGCCGAACGGCGGATCGCGATAATCCGGCGTGTAGGTCAGCCGGTCGATCCCGCCATGTTCGTGAATGACGACAGCGCGCATCGTTTAGGCCGCCGCCGTTAAGGTGATGTCTCCGCGCGGACTCGTCAGAACGGCTTGAAAGCCGGCACGATCGCCTCGCAGTACGGGGACCGGAATGCCCAACGCTGTGTAGATCGCCGACAAGCGGTCGCTGTCGGGATGTAAGGCGACGACAGATTTGAAGCCGATGCCGCCAGGCGTGGTACTCGCAGGATGCGGCGAGCCTTTCCAATCGATCGCGAAGGGAATCATGTCCGCGTCCTGGCCTTCGCCGAAATAAAGAATTTCCCAATTGAGCCGCACGCCGTCGCCGCGCGTGCGCCCGCCGGGAATGGGCCCGCGCACTGGCAGCCCCAGTTCCTTCGCCGCCGCTTCCATCGCGGGCAGATCATCCGAACGCACGCTGAGCGCGGTTAGCCCCGGACCGGCGAGTTTTGCCAGACGGCCGCCGCGATTGCCGTTCAAATTTTGTGCGGGATCGGGCGCGATAATTTCAAAGAACAGATTCTCGCCCAGCGACAGCAGCGAATTGCGCGTGCCGAAACCTTCATGGATGCCGCCGGGGCCGGGTTTGACGCCCGACAATTGCTCGAAAAGTTTCTCGCCGGCGGCGAGATCGGGCGTGCCCCACAAAATATGGTCGAGATAGACGGTCATGCGGATACCGATTGCGTGAAGTAGGTGCCGCGTCCGGCGGCGATCATGGCGCCGTTTTTGTCGCGCAGTGCCACATCGACCGTGCCGAGCGTGCGGCCGGCGCGCAGCGCTTTCGCCTCCGCGCGCAAATCGGTATCGATCGCGGGGCGCATATAATCGATGCGCAGATCGACCGTCGGCAGGCCGCGCCCGGTTTTCGCGAAGGCGGCATAGGCGCCGGCGATGTCGATCACCGCGGCAAGCACGCCGCCATGCCATTGCTTGGAGCCCGGTTCGCGCTCGAAGCCCGGCCGCCATTTGGCGCCGAGCGTCACCGACGGCCCCGAGGGATCGAGTTCGAGCAATTCGAGCCCGAGGAAATCGTGGAACGGCGACGACGCCATCAGCGCGCGCAATTTGGCGGCGTCGGTCATCGCGCGTGCTCCAATGCCATGACTTCCACGGCTTCGGCGAAACGCGCGATCTCGTCTTCGGTGTTGTAGTAGTGGACCGAAGCGCGGATCATTTTGTCGATCCCGCGCGGGATCAGGTCGAGGCGCGTGGCCTCCGCGACTGAAACGGTGACGTTGATCTTTCGCTCGGCGAGTTTGGCTTTGAGCGCGGGCGCCGGGATGCTTGCCTTGGTGAAGGTGACGATGCCGCAGCGCCGCGTGCCGCGATCCTGGATCGCGACACCGGGCACATCGGCAAGGCGCGCGCGCAACATCGCCGCAAGTGCCGTGACGCGCGCCTCGATCGCCGCCATCGGCAAGGCGAGGGCGTAATCGAGCGCCACGCCGAAACCCACCTTCGCGGCGAAGCTACACTCGGGCGTTTCGAAACGGCGCGCGTCGGCGCGCAGCCGGTAATCGCCGTCCGCATACCAATCGGCGGCGAAGTCGTCGAGGAAGGGCGGATCGAGGCGGTCGAGGATCGCCCGGCGCACGTAAAGAAAACCGATGCCGCGGGGCCCGCGCAGGAATTTGCGCGCCGTCGCCGACAGCATGTCGCAACCGATCGCTTCGACGTCGATCGCTATCTGGCCGACCGATTGGCAGGCATCGAGCAGATACGGCACTTTCGCGCGCTTGGCGATGGCGCCGATCGCGGCGGCGGGATTGACCAAGCCGCCGCTGGTCGCGACATGGGTGATCGCGATCAGCTTTGTGCGCGGACCGATCAGCTTCTCGAACGCGGCGAGGTCGACATCGCCATTGTCGAGGCTGGGCGCCACGTCGATCTCGATGCCGTCGCGCCGGGCACGCTGCAGGAAGGCGATATAGTTGCTGCAATACTCCGTGCGTGTCGTCAACACGCGGTCGCCCGGCGCCATTCGCACGGCGTAGAACGCCATGTCCCACGCGCGCGTGGCGTTCTCCAATACGGCGAATTCGTCGGCGTTTGCGTTCAGCAGTTTGGCAAGGGCCGCATAAGGACGATCCAACCGCGCTTGCATGCGGGCGGCGGTTTCGTAACCGCCGAACTCCATCTCCAAACGCAGATAGTCGGTCATCGCATCGACGACGGCGCGCGGCGGCAGGGCGCAGCCCGCGTTGTTGAAATGGATCAGCCCGGCCGTGCCGGGCGTATCGGCGCGCAAACGGGCGATGTCGAGGCTCATGCCGCCATCCCCGTCCGGCGCCGGTCGAGCGCTTCGGCAAGATCGGCCCCGCCGCCGACGATATGCGGCTCGAACAAGCGGATCGCGGCGTCGATATCGCCGTTGCGGCAAGCGGTCAGGATCGCGTTGTGTTCGGCGCTGTCGTCGTCGGCGGTGTTCATCGCGACGAATTCGATGCGCAGATAGCGTTCGACCGCGTCGTGCTGTTCTTCGATCAGGCGGCGCAGGCGCTCGTTGGCGTGGGCATACAGGCCCATATGGAATTCGCGGTGCAAGGCGAGCCAAGCCCCCGCATCGGTTTCGCCGTCCATCGCGCGCAAAATGCCCGCGAGGCGATCGAACGCGGCCACGTCCATCTGCGGCACCGACTGGCGCAAAGCGAGGGATTCGAGCGCAAACCGGATCTCGAAAATCTGGCGGATCTCGTCGGAAGACAGGGTGGAGACGACCGCGCCGCGATGGGGCAGAAAATCGATCCAGCCTTCGGCTTCGAGCAAGCGCAGGGCTTCGCGGATCGGCGTGCGGCTCACGCCCAGCGCTGCGGCGATTTCGTCCTGCACCAGGGCCTCGCCTTCGGACAGGGCGCCCGTGGCGATCGCCTCGCGCAGGCAATCGACGACGAATTGGGTCGCCGTCCGATGCCGGCTGCCGCCCCGTTCGACGATCTGCTCTATGGCCACCCTGTTCATTGATTGGATATTGGATAAAATTCAAAAGCAGAAAAAGGGGATTTCTTCATACTGTTTAAAATCAATATTCTATCATTTGAATCTAAAGTTCTTTAATAGGAATATCGATGCGTTGCCGCACGCCTTGAGATAGCAAAATCATCGCGATTCCAAGCCGATGGCACCGAGTCTAGCCGCTCATCCGGTAGGTTTTCGGCGACGTCCCGGCATGGGCGGTGAAAAACCGGGAGAAATAGGCTGGGTCCGAGAAACCGAGCTGGAAGGCGATCTGGGAGATCGGGAGTGCCGTGTAGACCAAATCGCGGCGCGCCTCGATCATCACCCGTTCCTGCATGATCTGCGTGGCCGAACGGCCGACGACCTGGCGGCAGGTCCGGGTCAGATGGGTGGTCGAAACCCCCAGGGCTTTGGCGTAGTCGGTCAGCGGCTTGTGGGCGCGGAACGACGCTTCGACCAGTTCGATAAAACGGCGGACGAGATCGGCGCGCGGCGGCGGTGCCGGGTCGTCATTGGCGACATGGCGGCGCACCGCGCGCGCGAACCAGATTGCGATCAACTCGGCATAGGCCGACAGCGCGAAATCGCGATTGGCCCTTCCGCCGGCGAATTCGGCGAGGGCCGCGCGCATGACGGCGCCAAGATCGCGCAAAGCGGGATCGTTGCGGGCAATCGCGGCGACCGCGGGTTGCGACAGGATCGCGGCCGCGGCCGGCTCGTCCTTCAGCAGCCGCAGCATCGTGGTGCGCGCGGCGCTGGCGACGAAACCGTCGCTGCCCGCGCGGAATTTGAACTCATGCACCGTCAAGGGCGGCAGCAACACGGCCGTGCCGGGTCTCAGCGGAAACGCGCGCCCATCGACGCGCGTTTCGCCGCCGCCTTTTTCGACCAGCATGAACTGGAACATGTCGTGGTGACGATGCGGCTGGATGCGCCAGTTATAGGCCGCACTGCGCAGCTCCAGCGTTTCGATATGCAGCGCGTCCGGAAAACGGTCGTCGCGCCGGTCGCCGTAAAGCCAGAAAGCAGGGATCGCCTGGTCGCGCATGGGACCGCCTTATGTTCGATTTGTCCAAGAGGCTGATCGAATGCTCCATTGCGGTCAAGTCGAATTCACAAACAGAATGCCGGCCAATCACGCGAAGTCGCGACGGGGGAGGGAGCGGTTCGGATGCGCACGCAAGTCGCCATTATCGGGGCTGGCCCGTCGGGGTTGCTGCTCGGTCAGTTGCTGACGCGCGCCGGCATCGACAACGTGATTCTCGAAAGACGCAGCGCCGAATACGTGCTGTCGCGCATCCGCGCGGGCGTGCTTGAGCGCGGTATGGTGGATCTTCTGCACGAGGCTGGGGCGGGCGAGCGTCTTGCCAAACTCGGCCTGACCCATGACGGATTTACGATCGCCTTCGACGAAGCGTCCCATCGCATCGATATCGCCGGGTTGACCGGCGGCAAAGCTGTCACCGTCTATGGCCAAACCGAAGTCACCGCCGATCTGATGGACGCGCGCAAGCGCGCAAACGGGGTGACGATCTACGAAGCCGAAGACGTGACGCTCCACGATTTCGATGGCGCCCGCCCGCGCGTCGCCTTCGTCCAAGACGGTGTCGCGAAGGAGCTGAGCTGCGACTTCATCGCGGGCTGCGACGGTTATCACGGCGTGTCGCGCGCTTCCGCCCCCGCCGGCGTGCTGAAGGAGTTCGAGCGCGTCTATCCTTTCGGCTGGCTGGGTGTGCTGGTCGACACCCCGCCCGCCGCGCACGAGCTTGTTTATGCCAGCGGCGAGCGCGGTTTCGCGCTGTGCTCGATGCGTTCACCGACGCGAAGCCGCTATTACGTGCAAGTGCCGCTCGACGAAACGATCGAGAATTGGTCGGACGATCGCTTTTTCGACGAATTGCGCCGCCGCGTGCCCGCCGGCGTCGCCGCGAACGTCAAATCCGGCCCGTCGATCGAGAAGAGCATCGCGCCCCTGCGCAGCTTCGTGGCCGAGCCGATGCGCTTCGGCCGGCTGTTCCTGGCGGGCGATGCCGCGCATATCGTGCCGCCAACGGGCGCGAAGGGGCTCAATCTCGCGGCCAGCGACGTGCGCTACCTGTTCGACGCGCTGCGCGAGCATTATCTCGACCGGTCCTCTGCCGGGCTTGATGCCTATTCGGCGCGCGCTTTGGCGCGGGTTTGGAAGGCCGAGCGTTTTTCGTGGTGGATGACCGGGCTTTTACACTTGTTTCCCGGTGAAACGCCCTTCGATCGCCGGGTGCGCCGGGCCGAATTCGACTACATTGCGCAGTCGAATCACGCTGCGTCGGCGGTTGCCGAAAATTACGTCGGGTTGCCTTATTGAAGGAATGTCGGCCCCCCGGCGTCAACGACCAAAACAAGGAGGAACCCCCAATGTCGAAAACACTCGTTTCGCGGTTGAAGCGCATTTGCGCCGCGGCCGCCTTGCTGGCGGCGGGCGCGGCGGGCGCCGCCCATGCCGACACGATCAAGGTCGGCATCATCGGCCCGTATTCGGGCCCCTTCGCGTTGCAGGGCAAGAATTTCCAGGCCGGCGTCGAAGCCTATCTCGCGCAGAACGGCAAGAACGTCGCCGGACATACGATCGAGATCGTCTATCGCGATCTGCCCGGCGCCAATCCGCAGCAGGCCCGGGCGCTCGCCCAGGAACTGATCGTGCGCGAGAAGGTGCAGTATCTGGGCGGCGTTTATTTCACGCCCGATGCGCTGGCGATCACGCCGCTGCTCGAACAGGCCAACGTGCCGCTCGTGATCTTCAACGCCGCGACCTCGGCGATCATGAATTCCTCGCCGCTGGTCGTGCGCACTTCCTTCACCACCGCGCAGACGACCACGCCGCTCGGCAAGGCGGCGATCGAGCGCGGCACGAAGAAATTCATTACCGCGGTCAGCGACTACGGCCCCGGCATAGACGCCGAGAACGCCTTCAAGAAGGCAATCGAGGCGGCGGGCGGGCAGGTCGCGGAATCGATCCGCATGCCGATGAATACGAACGAGTTCAGCCCGATCATGCAGCGCGTGCGCAACGCGGGTGCCGATGGCCTGTTCGCCTTCCTGCCGTCCGGCCCGCCGACCTTGGGCTTCGTGAAGGCGTTTAACGACGCGGGGCTCCGTCAAGCCGGTATCCGCTTCTTCTCGACCGGGGACCTCACGCAGGAATCCGATCTGCCGGCATTGGGCGAAGCGGCTGCCGGCATGCTGACCGGCTTTCACTACGCTGTGTCGCATGACTCGGCCGTGAACCGCGCCTTCGTCGAGGCGGCGGCCAAGGCGCTGGGCGACGTCAATCAATTGTCGTTCCCGGCCGTCGGTGCCTATGACGGCATGCGCGTCATCGCCAAGATGATCGAGGCGACCGCGGGCAAGCAGGATGCGGCCAAGGCCGTCGCGGCGGTGAAAGGCATGGCGTGGGAAAGCCCGCGCGGACCCGTGAAGATCGATCCGGAAACCCGCCATATCACGCAGACGATCTATCTGCGCGAGGTCGCAAGGGACGCTTCGGGCAAGTGGATCAACAAGGAGATCCAGAGCTTTCCTGAGCAGGGCGATCCGGGTTTGGCGAAGTAAGCGCGGCGCGCGGAACCGGGGCGGCATGCGCCGCCCTGGTCTCGCCGCGAGGAACACCACGACGAAATGATCACGTTCTTCAGCATCGCGGTCGACGCCGTCGCCTACGGGATGGCGCTGTTCATCATCTGCATCGGTTTGTCGCTGATGATGGGGCTGATGCGCGTGGTCAATCTCGCCCACGGCGCTTTCGCGATGATCGGCGGCTATCTCGCTTCCTACGCGACGATGCAGTTGGGCTTCGGCTATTTTGCCGGGATCGCGCTGGCGGTTCTCGGCACGGTGCTGATCGCCTTGCCGCTGGAGCCGCTGCTTTACCGGCGCATCTACGGCAAGCCCGAATTGATGCAGGTGTTGATGACGGTCGGCATCGCCTTCGCGGCGATCGGCATCGTCAATTACTTGATGGGCCCGACGCTGAAGACGATCCCGTTGCCGCCGATCCTGGCGACACCGGTCGATATCGGGTTCCGCAACATCGCGGGACATCGCCTGTTCGTCATCGCCAGCGGCATCGTCGTGGTCACCGCCTTGTGGATCGCGATTGAATACACGGTGCTGGGCGTCAAGCTGCGCGCGGCGATCGAGAAGCCGGATATGGCGCGGGCACTGGGCGTGCGTACCAGCGCCTATTTCCTCGGTTGCTACGTTGTCGCGACGGCGCTGGCGGCCTTCGGCGGCGCGGTGGGGGCGGAGTTCCTGCCGATCGAGCCCTTCTACGCGCTGCGCTATATCGTGACGTTCCTGGTCGTCGTTTCCGTCGGCGGGGCGGGTTCGATCCTCGGTTCGCTGTTCGCGTGCCTGCTGCTCGGCGCCATCGACGTGACGGGCCGCTATCTCGTGCCCGATTTCGGCAATTTCTTCTTCTATCTCTCCGTCATTCTCGTGATTTTCGCTTATCCGAACGGTTTGATGGGGCGGGCACGATGACGATGCGCCATCCGCCCTTGTCCGACGCGGCGCTCGGGATTTGGCCCGCCTATCGGCGCGACGCTTACGGCATTCTTGTCGTGTTCGCGGCGAGCATCGCCGGATACTTCATGTTTCCCGACAGCCTCGCGCTGCTGACGCGTATCGTATCGATCGCGCTGCTGGTGCTATCGCTCGATCTCGTCGTCGGCTTCTGCGGCGTCGCGACGCTGGGCCACGCGGCGCTGTACGGGATCGGCGCCTACGCCGCCGGGATCGTCTGCTTGCGCGCCGGGATTACCGATCCGTTTCTGTTGGTGACGATCGGTGCGGGAGCGGGCGCCGGCGCGGGGCTGGTAATGGGGGCGGTTTTGCTGCGTACGCACGGATTGCCGCAGCTTGTGCTGTCGATCGCTTTCGTCCAGCTCGTGCAGGAAGGGGCGAACAAGGCATCGGCCTACACGGGCGGCAGCGACGGTTTGGCGGGAATGATGCCCGCCCCGATCTTCGGCATGTTCGCCTTCGATCTGTGGGGGCGCAGTGCGTATCTGTTCGCGATCTTCCTGCTCGTCGTCGTTCTGGCGATTCTCGCTGTCGTCGCGCGTTCGCCCTTCGCCATGCTTTGCCGGGGGGCGAAGGAAGATCCGGTGCGCGTCGAAGCGCTGGGTGTATCGATCCGCCCCGTGCTGCTGCGCATGTACGCGATTTCCGGCGCCATCGCGGGCGTGGGCGGCGCGCTTGGCATGCTGGCGACGCAAGTCGTCGGGCTCGACGGCGTATCGTTCGAATTGTCGGCCAATTCGCTGGTGATGCTGGCGTTGGGCGGTGTGGGTTCGCTCTACGGCGCGCTCGGCGGCACGGTCGCGTTCATGATGGTCGAGCATATGGTCGCCGCGATCAATCCGTTCCATTGGATGACCGTAATCGGCGGCTTGATGATCGGCGTCGTGCTCGTCGCCCCGCGCGGCCTGGCGGGCGGTTTGGACGATCTCCAGCGCCGGTTGTTCGGCCGCAACAGCGAGACGCAGCGATGAGCGCCATTTTCGACGTCGCGGGCGTCACCAAAAGCTTCGGCGGTTTGACCGTCAATCGCGACGTGTCGATGCGCTTCGCCGCAGGCGATCGCGTCGCGCTGATCGGCCCCAACGGTGCCGGCAAGACGACGTTCGTCAATCTCGTCACCGGGCAGCTTGTCCCCGATGCGGGTCGCATCGTGCTGGCGGGCGACGACATCACGCGCCTCGACACCGTCGCCCGCGTCACGCGCGGCTTGGTGCGCACGTTCCAAGTCACGCGGTTGTTCGCCGACATGACGCCGGCCGATCACGTCGTGATGACGATCTTGCGCCGCATGGGCAAGGCGACGCGCATCCTTGCACGGTTCGGCGGCGATTCCGCCGCCAACGACGAAGCCTACGAAATCCTCGATGCGTTGGGCCTGGGCGACGCGATGCGCCGCAAAGTGGGCGAGATCGCCTATGGCCAGCAGCGTTTGGTCGAACTCGCCATCGCGCTGGCGCATCGGCCCAAAGTGTTGCTGCTCGACGAACCCGCGGCGGGTGTGGCGTCGTCGGACGTGCCGCGCATCGAACGAGCGCTCGAGCGCTTGCCGCCCACGCTTGCCGTGCTGATGATCGATCACGATATGGATCTGGTGATGCGTTTCGCCAAGCGCGTCGCGGTGCTGGTGGCGGGCGAGCTGGTGTTCGACGGCGCGCCCGCCGACGTGGCGCGCGACGCGAAAGTGCGCGAGGCCTATCTGGGGAGCTACGGCCATGCCAGCCGCGACGCTTGAGATCGCCGGCCTCGGAGCGGGCTACGCGCGCTCGCAAGTGCTGGAGGACGTGTCCTTCACCGTGCCGGCGGGCGGGCGGCTGTGCGTGTTCGGGCGCAATGGCGTGGGAAAGTCGACGCTGATGGCCGCGATCATGGGTTTGTGCCGCCGCTTCGCGGGCGATATTCGGGTCGACGGGCAAAGCGTGTCGGCGCAAGGCCCGTCGTCGCGCGCATTGGGCGGCATCGGCCTCGTGCCGCAGACCCGCGAGATTTTCCGCACGCTGACGGTCGAGGAAAATCTGATCGCCGGCCTTAAAAACCGCCCGCGCGCGGCGATCGGCGAGGCCTACGACTTGTTTCCGCGTTTGGCCCAGCGCCGGCACAATCTCGGCGGTCAGTTGTCCGGCGGCGAGCAGCAGATGCTGTCGATGGCGCGCACGATTTTGGGCAAGCCCCGCGTGCTGCTGCTCGACGAGCCGCTCGAAGGCTTGGCGCCGGTGATTTGCGACGCGGTGATGGCGGCGATCGGCCGCTTGGCCAAGTCCGGCGAGATGACGATTTTACTGGTCGAACAGCGTCTTGAACTCGCCTTCGAGTTCGGCGAAATGGCGCTGGTATTGGAACGCGGCCGGATCGTATGGTCCGGCCGATGCGACGATCTGCGCCGCGACACCGACGCCGTCGAACGGCATATCGGTGTCGGCGGTTTGGGCGGGCATTGACCCGTCCACGCGACGGGGAGGGGAGTAAGGGAACGATGGCGAATACCGAATTTTACCGGCGCGATCGGCGCTGGCACCCGGCACCGAACGTGCCGAACTACAAATCGACGGTGCTGCGCAGCCCGCAGCGGCCGCTGTTGTCGCTGCCGCAGTCGCCGGTCGATCTGTCGAGCCCGGTTTTCGGACATGCCAAGCTCGACCCGCTCGATCACGACTTGATCTTGAACTACGGCACGGGTGCCGAAGCGGTCGGTGAGCGTATCGTCGTTCATGGCCGCGTGCTCGACCAGAACGGCGCGCCCGTCTCCGGCGCGTTGATCGAGATTTGGCAGGCCAATGCGGGCGGGCGCTATCGCCATGTGCGCGACGGCTATCTTGCCGCGATCGATCCCAATTTCGGCGGTTGCGGCCGCGTGCTGACCGGCGCCGACGGCAAATATGCCTTCCGCACGATCAAGCCCGGCCCGTACCCGTTCCGCAACAACGGCTCCGACTGGCGCCCGGCGCATATCCACATCTCGATCTTCGGCGCGGCCTTCACGCAGCGCTTGATCACGCAGTTTTACTTCGAGGGCGACCCCTTGATCGCCAAATGTCCGATCGTCAATACGATCGCGGATCCGGCGGCGATCGACATGCTGGTCGCGAAGCTCGATCTCGAAAACCAGGGTCCGTATGACCATCTGACCTATCGTTTCGATATCGTGCTGCGCGGCCGCCGCTCGACTTTCTTCGAAAACCGGCCGGAGGGGAACTGACATGCCCGTGGAACCGCTGAACGAAACCCCGTCGCAGACCGCCGGCCCCTATGTGCATATCGGCACGCTGCCGTCGGTCGCGGGGCTGAACGTCCGCACGCAGGAAAAGCTCGATGTCGCGGCCCCGGCCAACGCGGCGGGCGAACGCATCTTCATCGAAGGCACGGTGCGCGACGGTGCGGGCACGCTGGTGACCGACGCGATTCTGGAGCTGTGGCAGGCCGACAGCAAAGGCAAGCTGCCCGGCTTTTGGGGCCGTGCTGCGACCGATTTCAAAACCGGTCTCTACCGGTTCGAGACGGTCAAGCCCGGCAAGGTCGCGGGCACGCCGGACGCGCCGTTCGTCACGTTGTTGATCTTCGCGCGCGGCCTCAATATCCATCTCCACACGCGGATGTATTTCGCCGACGAGAAGGACGCCAACGCCGCCGATCCGACGCTGAAGGCCGTGGGCGATCCCGCTTTGGCGGCGACGCTGATCGGCGCGCGATCGACGGAAAGCGGCAAGACGGTCTATCGCTTCGATATCCGTCTGCAAGGCGACGGCGAGACCGTCTTTTTCGACATCTGACCGGCAAGGAGCCCCCCGGCCTTGAACAAGACAATCGCAAGCCTTGCCGAAGCCGTCTCGGTTATCGGCGATGGCGCTTCGGTGATGATCGGCGGGTTCGGCGGGTCCGGCTCGCCGATCGAGCTGATCCACGCGCTGATCGACAAGGGGCCGAAGGGCCTCACCGTCGTCAACAACAACGCCGGGAACGGGCATGTCGGCCTTGCCGCGCTGATCGAAGCGGGCTGCGTGGCGAAGCTGATCTGCTCCTTCCCGCGTTCGGCCGATCCGGTCGTGTTCACCGAGCGCTACCTTGCGGGCAAGATCGAGTTGGAACTCGTGCCGCAAGGCACGCTCGCCGAGCGTATCCGCGCGGGCGGGGCGGGGATTCCCGCGTTCTACACGCCCACGAGCTACGGCACCGATCTCGCCAAGGGCAAGCCAGTCGCCGAGTTCGACGGCCGGCCTTACGTGCAGGAACGCTGGCTGAAAGCGGATTTCGCGCTGGTGAAGGCCGAGATCGGCGACACGCACGGCAATCTTACCTACCGTGCGGCCGCAAGAAACTTCGGCCCGCTGATGTGCATGGCGTCGGCGACCGCCATCGTCCAGGTGTCGAAACTGGTCGAACCGGGCGGGATCGCGCCCGAAAGCGTGGTCACGCCCGGCATCTTCGTCCAGAAGATCGTCGAAGTGCCGAACCCGGCGCAGGAAGAAGATTTGAACCGCGCGGGGGCGCGCTACCCATGACCTCCGAAAAGCTTTCCAACGCCCAGATCGCCTGGCGCGCGGCGCAGGACATCGCCGACGGCGCTTATGTCAATCTCGGGATCGGCTTCCCGGAGATGGTGGCGCAGTATCAGCCGCCGGGTCGTCAAGCGATCTTCCATACCGAAAACGGCATTCTGGATTTCGGGCCCGCGCCCAAAGCCGGCGAGGAAGATTGGGACCTGATCAACGCCGGTAAGAAGGCCGTGACGTTGAAGCCGGGTTCGGCTTTTTTCGATCACGCGACCAGTTTCGCCATGGTGCGCGGCGGGCATTTGGATGTCGCGATCCTGGGCGCCTATCAGGTCGCGCAAAGCGGCGATCTCGCGAATTGGAGCACGGGGCCCAAGGGCGTGCCCGCCGTCGGCGGGGCGATGGACCTCGTCCACGGCGCCAAGCGAGTCGCGGTGATCACCGAGCATGTGACCAAGGACGGCAAGCCCAAACTGGTCGAACGCTGCACGCTGCCGCTGACGGGTGTGGGCTGCGTCACGCGCGTCTATACCAGTCTCGCGGTCATCGACATCGCGGGCGGCAAGTTCGTGCTGCGCGAGAAGCTCGGCAGCATGACGCTCGACGCGCTGCAAGCGCTCACCGGCGCCAAGTTGCATACCGATGGCACGGTGGGCGAATTGAAGGTGCCGGCCCTCGGCGGCTGAGCGTCAGCGCCAAAGTTCGTCGGTTGCTTCCAGCCGCTCGCGCCACACATCGTAGCCGGTGGCGTTGAGATGGATTTGGTCGTCGGCGTAGTAGCGCCCGATCGGTCGCCCGTTGGGGCCGATCAGGCACGACGTCAGATCGATGAAATGCCGGTTATTCGTCGTGCCGGCGTCGGCCCGCATTGCGTCGTTCAAGCGGTCGAATTCCTCGCCGTAGAGCCAGCGCTTCGGGCTGTGTTTGATCGAGACGTAATAAAGCGGGACGGCGCCGTAGCGTTCCTCGATCCGTTTCACGAGCTGCGCCATGCCGGTCATGATCTGCGCGGCCGTCAATCCGTCGTTCGCCACGTCGTTCTCGCCGAAATACAGCACGATCTTGGCGGGATCGATGCCGTCGAACAGGCGATCGAAGTAGCGCAACGCGCTTTCGACCGTGCCCCCGCCGAAGCCGAGATTGAGCACGTCGAGCCGGCCCAGATCCTCCGTCATCCGCATCCAGTAACGGAACGACGACGAGCCGAAAAATACGATCGGACGGCCCTGGAAGCGGCGTCGGCGCGCCTGCTTGATGACCGCGAGGACATCGTCTTCCCAATGCTGGGTGGTCCAATCCGAGCGTTCGACGTCGAGCGGATACTGGACGATCTTGTCATAGTTCATCGGTCGAGATCTCTTCGCTGCGGATACAGGCGACGGACCGCGCCGGCGATACGGCGCGAAGTTCGGGGGCCGACGCGCGGCAGGCGTCGATGGCGTGCGGACAGCGCGCAACGAAGGCGCAACCCGCGGGCAGGTCGATGGGGCTGGGCGGATCGCCGGTCAGCGGCGTGCGCGTGCGGCGCTGTTCGGGATCGGGCACCGGCACCGCGTCGAGAAGCCCCCGCGTGTAGGGATGGCGGGGGCTGCGCAGCACGTCGGCCGTCGGCCCGATCTCGACAATGCGGCCCAAATACATGACCGCGATGCGCGTGCTGATATGCGCGACGACGCCGATATCGTGCGAGATGAAGACGAGCGCCAGATCGCCCGACGCGATCAGGTCGGACAGAAGATTGATGACCTGCGCGCGGACCGAAACGTCGAGTGCGGAAACGGGTTCGTCCGCCACCAGCAAGCGCGGACTGCCCGCAAGGGCGCGGGCGATGGCCACGCGCTGCTTCTGCCCGCCGGAAAGCTCGTGCGGATAGCGCTCGGCGAATTCGGGCCGCAAACCGACCCGCTTCAGCAGATCGCGGACCCGTTCCGCGCGATCCCTTCGCGTACCGATGGTGAAATTCTCCAGCGGTTCGCGCAACGACTGGCCGACGGTCCAGCGCGGATTGAGCGACGTGCCGGGATCCTGGAAGATCATCTGGAAGCCCGCGCGGCTTTTGCGCAAGGCCGCACCGGTCAACGCCGAAAGATCGGCGCCGTTCATCCGCACGGCACCCTTCGTCGGGCGATCCAACGCCACGAGAATACGGCCGAGCGTCGATTTCCCGCAGCCGCTTTCGCCGACGACCGCGAGGACTTCGCCCGCGTTCAACGACAGCGACACGCCATTGACCGCGTGAACGGTCGATGCCCCCGCCGGGAAATGGCGGACGATATTGTCGGCTTCGAGGATGGGCGCGGTCATCGCGCGATCCCCTCCGCCATTTGCTGCGCCCGGAAATGGGGGCAGGCCGCGCCATGTGCGCGGGTCAGACTGCGCCATTCGGGCGGCGTGGTCGCGCAAGTCGCGACCGCATAGGCGCAGCGCGGGGCGAAAGCGCAGCCCGGTATCGCTTCGCCCGCGACCGGGACCGTGCCGGGCAATTCGACCAGGCGCTCGCCCCGCGCATCATTCGCCGTGCGATGGTCGAGCGTGGCGGCCATCAAACCCGCCGTATAAGGGTGGGCGGGATCGCGGAAGATTTCGCCGACGGGCCCGCGTTCGACGATGCGCCCCGCGTACATCACCGCCACGTCGTGCGCGATCTCCGCCACCACGCCCAGATCGTGGGTGATGAACAGGATCGCCGTGCCCGTCTCGCGCTGCAATTCCTGCAACAGCCACAGGATTTGGGCTTGCACGGTCACGTCCAAGGCGGTCGTCGGCTCGTCGGCGATCAGCAAACGGGGACGGCGGATCAGCGCCATCGCGATCATCACGCGCTGGCGCATGCCACCCGACAGCTGGTGCGGATAGGCGGCGAGGCGTGTGGCCGGGTCCGGGATACGAACTTGGCGCATCACGTCCAGCACGCGCGCATGCGCCGCTTCGTTCGAGACTTTTTCTTTGAGCTGCAACGCCTCGCGCAATTGATAGCCGATGGTCAGGACCGGATTGAGCGAGGTCATCGGGTCCTGGAAGATCATCGCCATGTCGCGCTCGGCGCGGCGCATATCGGCGAGGGGGCGTCCGCCCAGATTCATCGTCGCGGCGTCGATACGCGCATGCGGCGGCAGCAGATCCATCAATGCGGCGGCGGTGACGCTTTTGCCCGAGCCGGACTCGCCGACCAGGCACAGCGTGCGGCCTTCGGCCAAATCGAAATCGACGCCGCGCAACACTTGCGTGCGGCCTTGGTTCATCGCGACGCGCAGGTCGCGCACTTCCAAAAGCGGGGCGGTCATGCGCGCCGTCCCGACAGCATCGGATCGCCACGTTCGCGCAGCGCGTCGCCGAACAGATTGATCGCGAGCACGAAGATCGACAGGAAAATGCCGGGGAACAGAATGACCCACGGCGCGACGCGGAAAAATTGCCGCCCGCCCGCCATGACATTGCCCCAGCTCGGGATGTCTGGCGAGGTGCCGACACCCAGGAAGCTCAACACCGCTTCGGTCAGGATGGCGGAGGCGCAGACGAACGTCGCCTGCACCATGAGTGCGGGCATCGCGTTGGGCAGAATATGGCGCAGCAGGATTTTGGGCGTGCTGGAGCCGACCGAAATCGCGGCGGCGACGAAAGGCATTTCGCGGATCGTCAGCACGACCGAGCGCACGAGGCGGGCGGTGCGCGGGATCTCGGGGGCGGCAATGGCGATCACGACGGTGTAAAGCCCGCTGCCCAGGATCGCGGCCAGGGCGATCGCCAGTAACACGCCGGGGATCGCCATCAGCCCGTCCATCATGCGCATGATGGCACCGTCGAGCCGATTGAAGTAACCGGCGAGCAGACCGAATGCCGTGCCGATCAGCAATGTCAGGCCCGCGACGCCGATGCCGACGATGACCGAGTTGCGCGCCCCCGACAGCGTGCGCACGAAGATATCGCGGCCGAGATTATCGGTGCCGAACCAATATTCGGCGCCGGGGGCGCGCATGGAGCGCGTCATCACGATATCGTCGCTATAGCCCAAGATCATTGGTGCAAGCAGGGCGCAGAGCAGTGTGGCTGCGATCACCGTGCCGCCGAACACCATCGGGAAGGAATAGCCGCGCTTCATCGCGAACCGCCATGGCGGATGCGCGGATCGAACAGCGTGTAGCTCAAATCGACCAGCAGATTGACGCCGACCAGGATGACGGCGAAGACGAGCATCACGCCCTGCACGACGGGATAGTCGCGCGTCAGGATCGCTTCGACCGTCAAGCGACCCGCACCGGGGATGTTGAACACGCTTTCGGTGACGACCACGCCGCCGAGCAACGCGGCGAAGGACGTGCCGACGACCGTGACGACGGGCACGCCGATATTCTTGAGCGCATGGACGATCAGAATCCGGAAGCGGCCGGCCCCTTTGGCGCGCGCCGTGCGGATGTAGTCCTGCGCCAGAACGTCGAGCATCGTGGCGCGGGTGATGCGCGCGACCAAGGCGGCGAACAGGCAGGTCAGCGCCAGCGTGGGCAAGGTGAGGCTGGTGAGGCACGCCATTAAGCCGGCGGAAAGCGGGCGATAGCCTTGCACCGGCAGCCAGCGCAGCGAAATCGCGAAACTTTGCATCAACAGATAGCCGAGCACGAAGACGGGCACCGAGAAAGCGATGGCGGACAGGCCCATCACCACATAATCGCCGAACCGGCCCACGCGCTTGGCGGCGTAGATGCCTGCCGGGACGGCGACGATCACCGACAGAAGCGTCGTGGTCGTCGCCAGCATCAAGGTCGGTTCCGCGCGCTGCAGGATCAGCGTCGTGACTGGCCGGTTGGAGAAGACGGAAACGCCGAGATCAAAGGAAAGAACTTGGCGCAGATAGATCGCGAACTGGACGATCAGCGGCTGATCGAGATGGAGCCGGGCGCGGATGGACGCGATCTGCTCCGGCGTCGCGTTGTCGCCCGCCAAGGTGGCGGCGGGATCTCCCGGCCCGAGATGCAGCAGCAGGAAGATCACCACCAGCACGGTCAACATGACCGGCACCGTCGACAACAAACGCCAGAGCAGAAAACGCGCCACTCGTTAGTCCCCGTGTTGGGAAAGTCCCGCCGAACTTAGCGGGTCTTCTGGACGTTCCACAGCGTCAGGATCGGGCCCGGCACCATGCCCGACACGTTCTTGCGCCAAGCGGAGATATCGTTGTACTGGCCGATCGGGATGTAGGTGACGATCTCGTTCGCCTTGGCTTGCAGTTTGACCGCGATTTCGCGGCGCTGCGCGTCGTTGCCCGCCAGCAGGAAATCCTGCCACAGCTTCTGCATTTCCGTGTCGCACGGCCAGCCGATCCACGCTTTCTCGCATGCGCCCGTCATGAACGGGTTGGTCAGCGGGTCCATCAACGCGTCGCCCGCGAAGCCGGTCATGAACACGTTCCAGCCGCCTTCCTTCGGCGAGCCTTTGTTGGTGCGGCGCGTGAACATCGTCGCCGTATCCATCTGCACGTCCTCGACGACGATGCCCGCCTTGCGCATCGCGGCGACCAGGATCGTACCCGCATCGCGCTGGATCTTGCCGTCCATCGGATGCAGATAGACGATCGGCGTGCCGTCGTAGCCGGCGGCCTTGATCAGTTCCTTCGCCTTGTCGACGGAGGGATTGAGGAAGCGCTCGCTGCCGATGTCGGTCGCGTAGGGGCCGCCGCACATGAACAAGGCGCCGCAGATTTCGTACAGGTCTTTCCTGTTGCCGAAGATCGCGGTCATCATGTCCTGTTGATTGACCAGATATTGCAGCGCTTGGCGCATCCGCACGTCGTTGAACGGCGGCTGGGTGTGGTTGATGATGACCTGGAAGTTCTTGCCCAGGATCGGCGCCTTCGCCCATTGGATGTCCGGATCGGCTTGCAGCACGGGCAGCAACTCCGGCGGCACGGAGCTGACATAGTCGAGCTCGCCCGCCAGCAGCGCGTTCACCGCGCTCATGTCGTCGCGGAAAGTGATGCGTTCGATGCGGTCGACCTTCGGGATCTTGCCGCCGGCCAGCGCCGAGGGCGGCTCGCTGCGCGGCACGTAATCCGCGTTCTTGGTCAGCACGAGCTGCACGCCCGGAATCCACTCGGACGCCGCCAGCTTGAACGGGCCGGAACCGACGAACTCGCGGATCTCCTCCGTCGGCGGCGTTTTGGCGAGGCGTGCAGGCATGACGAACAGCGGATAGGCGGTCATGCGCCCGAAACCTTCGATCACGCGATCGAACGGTTCCTTGAGCACAAGGCGGAACGTCGATTGATCGACGGCCGTGAGGGACTCGCGGCGCTTGCCGATTTCCATCCCCATGCTGTCGCGCTGCAGCCAGCGATCGATCGAGGCGACGACATCGGCCGACGTGACCGGCGCGCCGTCGTGGAATTTGAGACCTGGCCGCAGCGTGAACGTATAGGTCTTGCGGTCGTCGGAGACCGACCACTTGTCGACCATCTGCGGCTGCGGCTTGTAGTTGGCGTCGACCGAGAACAGCGTGTCGAAAATCAGATACGCCATGTCGCGCGTCGGGTACGACGTCGTGAACAGCGCATCGAGCTGCTTGATGTCGCCGTCGCCTTTGACGCGCAGCACGCTTTGCGCCTGGGCGGGCAGGGCGAAGGCCAAACCGAGCAGCAGCGCCGAGGCGATCGCTTTTTTGCGAAACATTCGTCTGGTTCCTCCCGAGACATCGGCCGCGCTTGGACTCGCGCGCGCCGTTTTCGATTTCGCGACAATATGGACCGGCCGGGGCCCCAACTAGACGCGGAAGGCGAATTCAGATATATAAAAATTATATATCCGGCGACGCGGAACATCGCGATGAACCTGCGGCAACTCAAGCATTTTTTGGCGATCGCCGAGGCGGGCAGCATCCTGGGTGCCGCCAATCGCTTGGGCGTGGCGCAGCCCTCGCTCAGCCGCGACGTAAAGCTCTTGGAAACCGAATTGTCGGCGCGGTTGTTCCGCCGCGACGGGCGTGGCGTGTCGCTCACGCGCGACGGCCAGATATTCCATGACGCGATCGAGCCGCATGTCGCCGGTCTCGACCGCGCGAAGGAAAAATTTCTCGCCAAGCGCTCCGGCAAGGATGGGGCGATCCGGCTCGGCTGGACCGGTACGGTCTCCATTCCCTATGGCCCGAAGATCATTGCTGCCTTCACGCGCGCCTATCCGAAGGTCGAGATGCATGCGCGCGGTGGATCGAGTTCGCAGATCATCGACTGGGTCGCGAACGAGGCGATCGATATCGGCGTGATGAATTCGGAGCGCCCGGCTTCGGGCAGCTTCGCCGAGAATTTGGGGCGCGCACCGCTTTATCTCGTGACCGCCCCCGATCCGAGCGAGAAGGGGGAGACCATCGCTTTCGCGCGCGCCGCCGAATATCCGATGTTCGTGCACAGCCCGCAGAACGCGCTGGGCCGCATCGTACGCGCGGCGGCGCGCGAACGCGGTATCGGTCTCGATATCTATGCCGAGATCGACGATTTCGTCGCTGTGCGCCCGATCATCGCGCAAGGCGTTGGGGCGGCTGTCGTGCCGATGGGGCTACTGATCGGCGCCGACGGGCTCGATCTCGCCGTGCGCCGCATCGTCGATCCGGAACTGTGGATCTATTTCCATCTCGCGATATCGAAATCCGGACGGCGTAAGCCGGCGGTGCAGCTTCTCGCCGACGCGATCCGGCGCGAATATCCGCAGCGTTAACCGCCGATCGTCAGCGTCACCTTGCGATCGCCGGCGCCGTCGACGCGCCAATCGCTCGCTTGCCCGGCGGTCCAGCCTTTAGCGGTCAGGCGGACAGCGACGGCCGTCGCGGTCCATTCGATGGCAATGGTCAGATCCATCGCAGCACCGCGCCGCAAACCCCAGGTGATGCCGTCGTCTTCGAAATGACGGCCGGTCGATTTGCCCGAACCGGGCGGCAAAGCGAGATAGAGGCGACGCGCGGGCGCGTCATGCGGTTTCATGTCGGGCGTGGACGCCGCGAGCACCAAAGCGGCACCTGCACGAATGAAGATCGGCGGATGGCCCCACGGCGCTTCGACCGTTGCGTGTGTGCCGCTCGCGTGGAACTTGCCGGTGCGATACTCGATCCAGCCCGCCGGACCTTTCGGCAGATACTGCGTCTTGGTCGTCGCACCTTCCGTCACGACGGGCGAGAACAGAATATCCGAGCCCAGCATCATCGCGTCTTGGTCGGCATAGGCCGCGTCGTCGTCCGGGAATTCCTGGAACAACGGCCGGATCATCGCCTCGCCGGTCGCGTGATATTCGTGCGCCAGCGTGTAGATCACCGGTAGGAACGTCGTACGCAGATCCAACGCCGCGCGGATCTGCGGCAGGATTTCCGGGTAGAGCCACGGCACCGTCGCGGCCGTCCAATCGGGCGCCACGTCCGGCTTCCAGGAATTCATCACCGCGCGCGGATGCAGGGCCATCATCTCGACGAAGCGGCACAGCAATTCGGGATTGGGGCGGGGGCCGGTAAAGCCGCCGATATCGTGGCCGACATTCGACTGTCCGCTCAGCGCCAACGACAACGCGTTGCGCAGATTCCATTTGAGCGTATGCCACGACGTCGAATTATCGCCGGTCCAGGTCTCGCCGTAGCGCTGGATGCCCGCCGGGCCGGCGCGCGTGATGGTGAACGGGCGCAGATCGGGATCGCGGCTTTGCGTCGCATCGAAGGTCGCGCGCGTCATCAGCAGCGCGTGCAGCGGCCGGATCGACGTCGCGTCCAGCGGCTTTCCGAATCCGGTCGCGATCGAATCCTCGCGGCCGACCTCGTACTCGTTGTTGTCGTTCCAGCCCGACACGAAGCCGTAATCGAGAACCTGTTTTTCGAAACGGCGCTGCCACCAGCCGACCGTCTCGGCATTGGTGAAGTCGAGATAGGAACCCATCCCATCCCAGAATTGCTCGACGACCGGTTTGCCGTCGCTCGCCTTGATGAAGCCGCCCGCCTTGGCGACTTCGGCGTAATCCGGATGATCGTCGATCAAAACGGGTTTCAAATTGGCGACGGTGGGCAAACCCATCTCGCGCAATTTGGCGAGCAGAGCTTTCGGATCGGGGAACTTGTCTTTGTTCCAGGTGAACACGTAACGCCGCTTACCGCGGCTGGAATAGCCGGAACCGAAATGGATCGCGCTGATCGCGATCTTCTCCTTCCGGCAGCGTTCGGCGAAATCGGCGATGATCTTCTGGCCGTTCGCGTCGTCGGCATGATGCATCGTCGTGAACGCGAAACCGAAGCTCCAGCGCGGCGGCAAAGCGGGACGGCCCGTGAGCATCGTGAAACGCCGCGTGACGGCGCCGATATCGGGCCCCGCGATCAGCCACAGATCGAGGCCAGGCTCTTCGACTTCGACGTATCGATAGATGCCGTGGTAGTTCGAGCGTTCGGCGCCGATGTCGAAGACCGACGGCGCGAGACTGTCGTAGAACATGCCGCCCACGATGCCGTTCGATTGCACCGCCATATAGGGGATGTGCTTGTAGAGCGGATCGCCGATCTCGGCGTCGTAGCCCAACGCATCGAGCTGCAACACGCGGTAGCGCCGGCCGGTGCGATCGACCGGGCCCGATTTGTCACCCAATCCGTAATGCCGGTCGCCTGCGTTGCGGATCTGAAAATGCCGCAGCTTGCGCCCGTGATCCTCGCGCACGAAACCGCCGGTCGCGCGATCGGCGAACCATTCGCGCCAGGCGCCATCCTTCCACTGCGCGACGGCCAGGCGCAACGGCGCCCAGGTCAGCGTCAAACGGAATAGACCGGCGGTGAGCACGGCTTCGCCGTCCTTCCGCACGAACTCGACCTTCGGCGGGGCGAAGCCGGTCGTCGCTTCGCGCGAGCGGCCCTCCCACGGCACATCGCCCTCGGGCGCCACCATCCAGGTGCGATCGACCGGCAACCCCGTCGCGGGCTCGACCACGACGCGCAGTAAACCATCATCCATCGCGCGCACGCGCAGGCGCCAGCCGTCGTCGAGGGAAGCGTCGAAACCGTGCGCATGCGGCGCGATCGCCGTGACGTTCTGGAAAATTCGCATCGCAGTCCTGGATCAGAGAGGGGCGAGGACGAGGCCGCTGGCGGCGTCGAAAACATGGCGCGTGGCCGGCGTGCCCAAGGAAAGGCCAACTTTATCGCCGCGCGAGACTTGCGTTTGGCCGGCGAGGCGCACGGACAATTCCTCGCCCGAGGCGAGCGTGCCGTGCAGATAGGATTCGCCGCCCAACTGCTCGATCAGGGAGACCGAAAGCGTGGCGTCAGGCGTGCCGCTTTCGCTCAGCGAGATATGCTCCGGCCGAACGCCGAGCTTGACCGCCTGGCCCGGCTTGCCGCCCTGGCACGCGGCGGCGACACGCTCGCCGCTTTTGAGCCGCACGGCGCCATCTTCGAACGTGCCGTCGAGGAAGTTCATGCGCGGCGAGCCGATGAACCCGGCGACGAACAGATTGGCCGGGCGGTTATAGAGATCGAGCGGCTTGCCGAATTGTTCGAGGCGGCCGTCGCGCAACACGGCGATCCGGTCGGCCATGGTCATGGCTTCGACCTGATCGTGCGTCACGTAGATCATCGTGTTGCCCAGGCGCTGATGCAGATTGCCGATCTCCACGCGCATCTGGACGCGCAGTTCGGCGTCGAGATTCGAGAGCGGTTCGTCGAAAAGGAAGATGCGCGGCTCACGCACCACCGCGCGGCCGATCGCCACGCGCTGGCGCTGGCCACCGGACAATTGGCCCGGCCGCCGGTCGAGCAGCTTGTCGAGGCGCAGCATGCGCGCGGCTTCGTCCACGCGGTGCTTGATCTCCGCCTTCGGCATTTTGAGGTTCTCGAGGCCGAAGGATAGATTTTGGCGCACGCTCATATGCGGGTAGAGCGCGTAGCTTTGGAACACCATGGCGAGGCCGCGCTCGGCCGCCGGCACGTTGTTGACGCCTTGCCCGTCGATCGCGATCTCGCCGGCCGTCACGTCCTCCAGGCCCGCGATCATCCGCAGCAGCGTGGATTTGCCGCAGCCCGACGGGCCGACGAACACGACGAATTCGCCGTGATCGATGGCGAGATCGATGCCGTGGATGACCTCGACCGGGCCGAAGGCTTTCTTGACCTGTTTGAGTTCCAGCCGCGCCATCACTTCAACCCCGTATTGGCGATGCCCGAGGTGATGTGCTTTTGCAGGAAGACGAACACGAGCGTCACCGGCAAAAGCGTCAGCACCGTCATCGCAAGCAGATAATGCATGTTGTCGTTGAGCTCGCCCTTGAAGGTCGAAAGCCCGAGCTGGAGGGTGAAGACCTCCGACTGCGTCAGCACGATCAACGGCCACATGAAATCGTTCCAGCGCCACATGACCGACAGGATCGCCAGCACCGACAAGGCGGGAAGGGCGAGCGGCAGAATGATGCGCCAGAAAATCTTCCATTCCGAGGCCGCATCCATGCGTGCGGCTTCGAGCAACTCGTCGGGGATGGTCAGCATGTATTGGCGCAGCAGGAACACGCCGGTCGGCGTGGCGATGGTCGGGATGATGACGCCCCACAGCGAGTTCAACATGCCGAGCGACGACACGGTCATGAACAGTGGCACCAGAATGACCGTCGGCGGGATCAACAGCGTCGCCACGATGGTCAGCGCCATCGCATCGCGGCCGCGGAACTTGTATTTCGACAACGCGAAGCCGGCCATCGCGTTGACGATCAACGTCAGCAGCGTCGCCATTACGGTGACGAAAGTTGAATTCCAGAAATAGCGCAGAAAATTGAACGTCCGAGATTGGGTCGAGCCGAGTGTCGGCTCGGTGTAGTTCTCCCAGCGCGGATCGACGATTTCCTTCCGCGCGAGGCTGTTGCGCGGCACTTCGAACACCGTGTCGGGCTTGCTGAGTTCGTAGACGCGCGCGTTGACGCCGCGCGGACCGACGAAGGCGACGTCGACCGTCGTGCCGTCTGCGCGCGTATGGACGAACACGTTCTGGTCGCGCCCGCCGGTCGGCGAGGGCACGGTCAATTGCGTGTAAGGCAGGATGCGCGGATCGTTTTCGACCAAGGCCGCCGGCGACTTCACCGAGGACAGGAACATCCACATGATCGGCAGCACGACGACGAGCAGGCTGAGGACCAGATAGGCATAGGTCAGCCAATCGGACCAATGCAGCCGCCCACGGCCGCGCGTGCGGGTCAGAAAACGGATGACGTCGCCGGTACCCATCAATTGCCCGCTTTCTTGCGCGTGACGGCGAGCTGCAGGAAGGTCAGCACCATCAGCAACAACGCGACCAGCACCGACGACGCGGCGGCAATGCCGTAGCGCTTGGCGTCGCCGATGAAGGCGCTTTCGTAGATGTGCTGGATCATCATCTTCGTCGCTTGGCCCGGCCCGCCGCCGGTCAGGACGTAGACTTCGTCGAAGACCTGGAAGGCGCGGATCAGCGACAGCACCAGCACCACGATCATCGTGGGCATCAGCAGCGGCAGGGTGATGCGCCAGAATTGGCGCGATTTCGACGTGCCGTCCATCTGGGCGGCTTCATAGAGATCGCGCGGGATCGCCTGAAGGCCGGCGAGCAGGATAAGCATGTAGAAGCCCAGATGCGCCCAGGTATAGACGAAGATCACCCAGAACATCGGCCAGCCCGAACGCGCGTCGATCAGCCAGTTGATCGCGCGATAATCGGCCATCATCAGGAATGTCGGCGCGATCGCGTTCCACGTCTCGACGGCTTTTTCGAGCGCCGCGTTCAAAATGCCGCGCCGCTTCAAGATCCAATCCCAGATCACAGCGACGACGACCGGCGACAGCATCACCGGATAGAAATAGACGGCGCGCCAGAAGCCGCGCGCGCGGATGTCGCGGTTCAGGATCAGCGCGGTCGCCAGCGCCACGACGATCATCAGCGGCACCTGGACCAGCGCGAAGAACAGCGTGTTCCACAAGCCCGTCCAGAAGGAATAGCCCGCCACGCCGCAGGTTCGAGGATCGAGATAGGAGGGGCAGGCGAGCAATTCGCGGAAATTGTCGAGCCCGACCAGCGGACGGTCGGCGAGGATGACCGATTGGCCGCCGGTGAAGGCGATGTAGAAGTTTAGGATCATCGGCCAGAAGGAAAACAGGCCGAAGACGAGCAGGTTGGGCAGCAGGAAAACATAGGCCATACGATGCGCGCCGATATGGCGCTGCAATGCCCGCATCGGCCCGTCCAGCACGTCGCCGGCGGTTTTCCAGAGCAATTCGAACGCGGCTTGCGGCCGGACCTGCATCGTTTTCCTTCTTCGCGCGGGTAAAGAAAAAGGCCGGCGGCGGGAGGAACGCCGCCGGCCTTCGTGGACGCCGGAGCCTTACTTGCTCACGGCGTTGTCGATCTCCTCCTGCACTTTGGCGTAGGCCTGGGGCAGGGTGAGCGTGCCGGTGATGGCTTGCGCCACGTAGTTCACGGTCGCGTTGAAGATCGCGACGTTGCGCTGATAGCTTTGCAGCTGGTGCGCGACCGGCGAGATCTTCTGGAAGTCCGCGGTGAACTGCTTCAGCGCGGCTTGCGTTTCGGGGCCGACTTCCTTGCCGTAGTTCAGGCCCTTTTCCGCGATCCCCTTATGCGCGGGGATCTGCACGGTGCGCTCGTAATACTCCTTCAGGATCGCCTCGGAGGCCATGAACTCCATGACCTTCGCGACTTCGGCCGGATGCTTGGTCGCCTTGAATGCGACCATCGCAGCGCCGCCGGGCATCGCCGAGCAGCCGGCCGGGCCGCAAGGCTGCGGCGGCACGACCCATTCGAACTTGTCGCCGACATCGGTCTGGAAGCGCTGGATCATCCAGGAGCCCGAGATGACCATCGCGACGTCGTTGTTGATGAACATGTCGCCGGCGTTCTTCCACTTCGCACCCGAAGCGCCCGGCCACAAATCCTGCGGCATCAAGCCGTCCTTGTGCCACTGCACCATACGCTCCGCGACCGCCTTGAAGCCGTCGTCGACGACGTTGGACGGATTGCCCTTCGCGTCGAAATACTTGGCGCCGTAGCTGATCGACACGCCGGCGAAGCGATGGCCCGTGCGGTCCATCACCATGCCCGCATAGACTTTGCCCTTCTTCTGGACTTCGGCCGTCGCCTTCGCCCAATCGTCCCAGGTGGCACCAGCACCCGGCATCTTCACGCCGGCTTGGTCGAACATCGTTTTGTTGACGAACGGGCCGGTGACCGTGATCTGGGTCAGGAAGCCGTAGATGCCCTTGTCGTTCTCGCCCACGCGCATCCAAGGCAAAGTGGTGGCGAAGTTGTTTTCCCAATAGGACGCGTTCACGTGCGGGCGCAGATCGAGATAGTACTTGTTGAGGCCGCCGAGATTGGTGACGCGCGCCATATCCGGCGCTTCGCCGCCCTGCAGGCGCGTCTCGAGCTGTTCGCGGATCACCGCGAAGCCGACCTTGTCGACCGTCACCTTGATCGTCGGGTTCGCCTTCTCGAAGCGGTCGAGCAAGTCGCGCGCGACGTCGCATTCGTTCGCGTCGGCGTAGCACAGATAGCGCAGATTGACGGTTTGCGCCGAAGCGGCCGTCGCCATCGCGAACAGCGACGCGGTCGCGAACAAAGCCAACGTGGATTTCTGGATCTTCATCGTTGTCCTCCCAGCCGCCGGGGGATACCGGCCGGCGAATTTGCGGCGAGTTGAGTCGCCTTGGAAAATAGATTGGCAAACGTTTGCCAAAGGAGTCAAGCTGCCTTCGATGACAAACCGGCACTGACGCCGAAAAAGAAGGGGGAGGGCATGGAAAAGCGAGCGCGCAAGCCGGATTCCGCCCGCGTTTCCCTGAATACAATCGCCGAAAAGGCGGGCGTTTCGGTCTCGACCGTCTCGCGCATCGTCAACGGCCATTTGAACCGGGCCAATCCGCGTACCGTCGAACGGGTGCGCGCGCTGCTCGACGAATTCGACTACCGGCCCGACAAGATCGCGCGCGCCTTGCGCCGGGGCGAAAGCCGCGTCATCGCGATGCTCGTCCCCAATCTCGACAACCCGGCGATGGGCGCCATCGCCTCGTCGACCGAAGCGGCCTTGCGTGCGGCGGGCTACGTCATGCTGATGTGCGACACGCATGACGAGCCCGAATTGCAGGACTACTACCTTGCCGCCATGCGCGAGCAATCGGTCGAGGGCTATATCATCGTGTCGGCGGTGGCGAGCCCGATGCTGGCGGCGTTTCTCGAGCGCGGCGAGCCGGTCGTGCTTGTGGGGCGGCGCGCGCCCGCCGGCATGCGACGCACGGCATTCGTCGGCATCGACAATTTCGCGGCCGGCAAGCTCGCGACGGAGTATCTGCTCGGCCATGGCGCCGTTCCGGCGGCCGTGCATACGTCGCTGGCGTCGTCGGCCATCGCCGATCGCGTGAAAGGTTATCAGGCCGCGATGGCGGCAGCCGGTCACAAGGGCGACGCGGTCCGCATCGTGGGCTCGACGCATCTTCAGCATTTGGAAGCGGGATATCTCGCCGCCCAAGCGCTGGTCGCCAAAGGCGGCTGGCCCAAAGCCGTGTTCTGCGTTTCGGATCTGATGGCCTACGGCGTCTATCGCTTGGCGAACGAACACGGCGTCGCCGTGCCGGGCAATTGCGTGATCGCGGGCGTGGATGACAGCAAACTCAACGATTGGATCGCGTCTTGGCTGCCGTCGGTCCATATCCCTTATGCGGAATATGGCGCCGCGATTTTCGAGCAGTTGAAGAATGTCTGGTCCGGCGCGCCAGCGGGCGACAAATTGCTGCGGCATCGTTTGATCGACCGGCTTGCATCGCGTCGCGCAAAGGCTGGGGCGGCGTGACCGACCAACGCGCGTTGCTGGCGGGTTTGCTCGGCGGCTTCGTGCCGTCGTGGTTCAAAACGATGTCGCGCACGACCGAACCTGCCGACGGATTCCGGGCGGAGAAACTCATCCTCGAACGTATCGACGGCGTGCGGGTGCGCGGTTTTCTGAGCGGGCCCACCGGCGAATGGCGCGGCTTGCCGGCGATCGTCTACGCCCACGCGCATGGCGCCAAATACGATATCGGCGCGCGCGAGTTGCTGGACGGGCGGCCCGCTTTACGGGGGCCTTATGCCGCCGACTTCGCGCGCCAAGGCATCATCGCGTTGGCGCTCGACATGCCGTGTTTCGGCGATCGTGCGACCGAACCGGAATCCGCCGTCGCCAAGCGCCATCTGTGGAACGGCACGACGTTGTTCGGCGAAATGCTGAACGATCTGGGCGGTGCCGTCGAACTATTGGCGGAGCAAGACGGCGTCGATCCGAAACGTATCGGTGCCTTCGGGTTGTCGATGGGGGCCACGCTCGCGTTTTGGCTTGGCGCCCTTGATATGCGCATCGCCGCGGTCGCGCATCTGTGCTGCTTCGCCGATTTGGGCGAACTCGTCCGGCAGAACGGTCACGATCTGCATGGCATCTATATGACCGTGCCCGGCCTCTTGCCGAAGCTGCGCACGGGGCAAATCGCGGGACTGGCGGCACCACGCCCGCAATACGCGGCGATGGGCGCCAAGGATCCGCTCACACCGCCCGAGGCGATCGATATTGCGCTCGCCGATCTCAAACTCGCCTACGGCGATTCGAAGGCGCTGCGAGTCCGTGTCGAATCCGACACGGGCCATGTCGAAACGCCGCGCATGCGCGACGACGTTTTGCGCTTCTTCGCCGAAATTCTTTAAGGAACCGGCTTGCCGTTGGCGAGCGAGTAAAGCTCGAACCACGTCTCGCGATCCATATCGAGCTTCATCGCGTCGCCGATCTTGGCGATGCGCGCGAGATTGTTGGTGCCGAGCACCGGGACCAATCGCGACGGGTGGCGCAGCAGCCACGCGACGGCGACGGCTGCCTCGTCGATGCCGGTTTTGGCGCCGATCTTCGCCAAAGCTTCGCGAAGCTTGGCGTGTTCGGGCGCGTAAATCCGCCCGCCGCCCAAGGGCGACCACGCCATCGGCGCCATGCAACGCTCCTGCATCGAGGCGATATCGCCGTTGGTGAAAGGCGATGTTTCCAGCAGACTCACTTCGATCTGGTTCGTCGCCAGGCGGTTCTTCATCGCCGATTGCAGCAGGCTCAAATCCCAGGGACGGAAATTGGAAACGCCCGCCGCGCGGATCTTGCCCTCGGCAATCAGCGCGTCCAGCGCGCGGCCGGTCTCGACATGGTCCATCAGCGGGTCGGGACGATGGATCAACAGCAGATCGATCCGCTCGATCGCCATCTCGCGCAAGGAGGCTTCGACCGAGGCGCGGATATGCGCTTCGCTGGTGTCGTAATGCTTCACTCGGCGATGCGCATGCCGCCCGGCGGGCGCGATGATGTCGCATTTGGTGACGATTTCGACTTTCGCCCGCAGATGCGGCGCTGCCTTGAACGCGCCACCCAAAATCGCTTCGGCCGTGTAGCCGCCATAGATATCAGCTTGGTCGAGCGTCGTGATGCCTTGCGCCAGGCAGGCTTCGATCTTCGCCTGAACGTGTTTGGGCGATTTGTCCGCGTCGTCGCCCAGACGCCACATGCCGTAGACGAGGCGGCTGAGTTGCAGGCCGGGCGTTAGATCGATGCGTTGCATTAGCGGCGGACTCCGTTGCCGAGCGGTGTGGCGGGCGTGGACGCGGGCACGCGGCCGTATTCTTGCGGCAGCGAGCAGGTTTTGAGATTGGGCAGCACTTTCGTGCCGAAATGCCGCGCCTCGTCGAGATGCGGATAGCCCGAGAAGATGAAGGCCCGGATACCCATTTTCCGGTATTCCTCGAGCTGGGTCATGACCTGATCGGTGGAGCCGACGAGGGCGGCGCCGCAGCCCGATCGCGCGCGGCCGATCCCGGTCCACAAATGCGGCTCGACATATCCGAATTTGTCGGCGAGTTCGCGGATCTTAGCCTGATGGGCCACACCCAGGCTGATGCTGTCATGCGCGCGTTCGCGGATCAGCTTGCCGTATTCGTCGTCGAGCTTGGCGACGAGGTATTCGGCGTATTCGCGCGCCTCTTTTTCGGTATCGCGCACGATCATATGAACGCGCAGGCCGTAATCGAGCGTGCGGCCATGCGCCGCCGCGCGCTCGTGCACGTCCTTCATGCGCTTGGCGAGCAGATCCTTGGTCTCCGGCCACATCAGATAGACGTCGCATTGCGCGCCGCACAGCTCCAGCGCGTCGGGCGAGTAACCGCCGAAATAGAGCAGCGGCCCGCCATTCTGCTGATAGGGCTTGGCCGGAACGGTCGTGACGCCCTTGAATTTATAGGTCTCGCCGTCGTGATCGATGGTATCGCGCGTCCAAGCTTGGCGCAGGATCTGGACGACTTCGTGGCTGCGGCGATAGCGCAAAGCGCTGTCGGCAACCTCGCCCGGAAAGTCGGACGAGATGACGTTCAGCGTCAGCCGGCCCTTCAGCATGTGGTCGAGCGTGGCGACCGTGCGGGCCAGCATGATCGGCTGCATTTCGCCGCAGCGTATGGCGGCAAGCAGGTTGATCTTGCTGGTGATGGGCGCGCAGGCGGCCACGAAGCTCAGCGTGTCTTGGCCGACCTGATAGGACGATGGACACAAAATATTGCGGAAGCCGTAGCCTTCGGCGGCCTTCACGATCGACGAGCAATGCTCCCAGGACGAGCGCAAGCTCCCGTCGGGCACGCCAAGCTGGGCGTAATCGTCGGAGCAAAGGGCGGCGAACCAGCTGACCTCGGCGGCGTCGAGGTCGGGCGAAGTGATCGGAACGATCGTCATACGCGTTTCCCTGATGGAAGTTTTATTCTCGCTGTCGCATTCTTTGCGCCGACGGCGCATGTTCCGTCAACGGTCAGTTCGACGCAATCGGGGAGAGGCATGGTTACGCTGCGCTATGGGGTCATCGGCTGCGGGATGATGGGGCAGGAGCATTTGCGCAACATTGCCCTGCTGAAAGACGCGGAAATCGCGGCGATTTTCGAGCCGGACGAGGGTATGCGCGCGCGGTCGAAGGCGTTGGCGCCGAAGGCCGATTTCGTCGGATCGATCGCCGAGTTGGTGAAGCGCCAGGACGTCAATTGCCTTCTGATCGCCAGTCCCAACGACAAGCATCTCGAGCAGTTGGAGGAGATCGCGGCGATTCGCCCGTTGCCCGTGCTTGTCGAAAAACCGCTTTTCACCAACGCGGCCGACACCGCACGCGTCGCGGCTTTGCGTAAGCGCTACACGGCGCCGATCTGGGTCGCGATGGAATATCGCTATATGCCGCCCGTGACACGGCTGATCGAAAGCGTCGGCGACGCGACCGGCGGCGTGAAGATGCTGACGATCCGCGAGCATCGCTACCCGTTCCTCGAAAAAGTCGGCGACTGGAACCGCTTCAACGAGCGCACCGGCGGCACGCTGGTCGAGAAATGCTGCCATTTCTTCGATCTTATGCGCCATATCGCGCAGTCGGATCCCGTGCGCGTCATGGCGTCGGGCGGGCAGGCCGTGAATCATCTCGACGAGCGTGTCGGCAATCGCACGCCCGATATCTGGGATCACGCCTACGCGATCGTCGATTTCAAATCCGGCCTGCGGGCGATGCTGGAACTGTGCATGTTCGCCGAAGGTTCGAAATATCAGGAAGAGATTTCGGCCGTGGGGCCCATCGGCAAAATCGAGTGCCACGTGCCGGGGCCGGGACGATTCTGGCCCGCACATTTGGGCCCGGCGCCCGTGGCGCAGGTCGTCGTCAGTCCGCGCGATCCGGCGGGGCCGCGCACGCTGGAAGTGCCGGTCGATCCCGAATTGCTCGCGGCGGGCGACCATAACGGCTCGACCTTCTATCAGCATCAGCGCTTCGCCGACGTGGTGCGCGGCAAGGGCAAGGTGGAGGTCAGCCTCGCCGATGGCTGGTGGGCCGCGGCGATGGGCATGGCCGCACAGGAATCGGCACGCACCGGCCAGTCCGTGACGATCGCCGATCCGTTCGGCTGAAAGCCGTTCGCAGTTTAAGGTAGAACCATGAACGCCAATCTTTTCGCTCGCCTTGAAGCCCGCATTGCCGACCCGAATCGCATCGCGATCGAACTGCCCGATGGCACGCCGATTTCGTATGGCGCCTTGCGCGCACGCACGGCGCGGATCGCCAATCGCCTGAAAGCGCTCGGCTTGCAAACCGGCGACCGCGTGGCGGTGCAGGTGGAGAAGTCGGTCGACGCGCTGGCGCTGTATTTGGCGACGGTGCGCGCGGGCGGCGTGTTCCTGCCGCTGAACACCGCCTATACGCTGGCCGAGTTGGAGTACTTCATCGGCGATGCGGGCCCGCGAATCGTCGTCTGCGATCCGTCGCGCGAGGCCGGGCTGAAGCCCATCGCGGCGAAGCTGGGCGGTACGGTCGCGACGCTGGGCGCCGACGGATCGGGCTCGCTGCTCGCCGGGATCGATGCCTTGCCGGGCGATTTTGCGACCGAGCCCCGCCAGGGCGACGATCTCGCCGCGATCCTCTACACCTCGGGCACCACCGGGCGTTCCAAAGGCGCCATGCTGACCCATGACAATCTGGTCTCGAACGCCGAGACGCTGATCGGCTATTGGCGCTTCACAGACAAGGACACGCTGGTCCACGCGCTGCCGATCTATCACACGCATGGATTGTTCGTGGCGTCGAACGTGGTGCTGTTCTCCGGCGCCAAGATGATCTTCCTGCCCAAGTTCGACGCCAACGACGTGCTGAAGCGAATGGCGAAGGCGACCACGCTGATGGGCGTGCCGACCTTCTATGTGCGCTTGCTGCAGGCGCCGGGCCTTACCACGGAAGCGACCGCCGGCATGCGGCTGTTCGTATCTGGTTCGGCGCCGCTGCTTGCCGACACGCATCGCGAATGGAGTGCGCGCACCGGTCACGCGATCCTTGAGCGCTACGGCATGACCGAGACCAATATGAACACTTCGAACCCCTATGACGGGGATCGCGTCCCCGGCGCCGTCGGTTTCCCGCTGCCGGGCGTGTCGGTGCGCGTCGCCGACCCGGAAACGGGCAAGATCCTCGGACCTGACGAGATCGGCATGATCGAAGTGAAGGGCCCGAACGTGTTCAAGGGCTATTGGAACATGCCGGAGAAGACGGCGTCGGAGTTCAGGCCCGACGGGTTCTTCATCACCGGCGATCTCGGCAAGATCGACGCCAAGGGTTATGTACATATCGTCGGGCGCGGCAAGGACCTCATCATCACCGGCGGGTTCAACGTCTACCCGAAGGAGATCGAGGCGGAAATCGACGCGATTCCCGGCGTGTTCGAAAGTGCGGTGATCGGCATTGCGCACGCGGATTTCGGCGAAGGCGTCACGGCCGTGGTCGTGCGCAATCCCGGCGCCACGGTGACCGAAGCGCAGATCGTCGCGGCGCTCGCGGATCGCTTGGCGAAGTTCAAACAGCCTAAGCGCGTGATCTTCGTCGACGATCTGCCGCGCAACGCCATGGGCAAGGTGCAGAAGAACGTCCTGCGCGAAACCTATAAGGATATCTACAAAGCTTGAGCCGCTTTGCGATCTGCGCGCGGCGGCAAGCCGAATTGCCGCCGATAAACGGTCGTGAAATGCGCCGAGCTGGCGAAGCCGCAGATCGTCGCGATCTCGACCACGGGGCGCGGCGATTGACGCAGTAGGCGCCGCGCACGTTCCAAGCGCAGTTTGAGAATGTGCTTCGCGGCGGTCGTGCGCAGATGCGCCGCGAACAGCCGTTCGAGCTGCCGTACCGAGATTCTCGCGCCGCGCGCGAGTTCGGCGCGCGACGGCGGATTGTCGATGCGCTTTTCGATCCGCGCGAGGATTTCGGCGAGCTTGGCGTTCCCCACGCCGTAGCGCTCGCCCGCGCTCAAACGCTGCGGCCGGCTGCCGAGACGTGCGCGGCCATGCAGATACCAATCGTCGATCGCGGCGGCCAAGGCGGGGCCGTGTGCTTGTTCGATCAGCGCGTGCATCAAATCGAATGCCGCCACGCCGCCAGCACATGTCACGCGCTTGCCGTCGATCACATAAAGCCCGCGCTCGACCGCGACACGCGGGAACTCCTCGGTGAAGGCGGGCAGGTGGTCCCAATGGATCGTCGCGCGGAAGCCGTCGAGCAAGCCCGCGCGTGCCAGTGCATAGGCGCCGCCCGAGATACTGCCAAGCATCGCACCGCGTCGGGCGAGGCCGCGCAGCCATGCGAATGTTTTCGCGTGGACGAAAGCGGCGGGATTGCCGCCCGCACAGACGAGCAGCCAATCGAGATCGAGCTTGTCGCCAGATTTGGCATCCGCCCGGAAGGCGACGCCGTTCGACGCGGTGGCGTCAGGCCCGTCGAGCCCCACGTTGAGCCAGCGATAGAGGGTCTTGCCCGCCAGAAGATTCGCCGCGCGCAGCGGTTCGACCGCCGCCGCGTAGGACATCAGCGAGAAGCCGGGCAACAGCAGGAAGCCGGCGGTTTGCGGGCGGGATATGGCTGTCATGTCGTTATTCGACAATAAACCGTCGTTTTCAGGAAAGCAAAAGCCGGAAACCATGCTTTGATGGCGGCGATGAAATTCTCGGCCCTTTCCCTGCTGCGCCATGCGTTGACTGGCAACCGCGAATGGACGCCGCATTGGCGCGACGCAAGCCCGAAGCCCACATACGACGTCGTGATCGTGGGCGGCGGCGGGCATGGCTTGGCGACGGCTTATTACCTGGCGCGCGAATTCGGTATTCGCAACGTGGCGCTCCTGGAGAAGGGCTGGATCGGCGGCGGCAATGTCGGGCGCAATACCACGATCGTGCGCTCCAACTATCTGCTGCCCGGCAATATCCCGTTCTACGAAACATCGCTGAAGCTTTGGGAAGGCTTGGAGCAAGCGTTGAACTTCAACGCGATGGTCAGCCAGCGCGGCGTGTTGAATCTTTTTCATTCCGACGCGCAGCGCGACGCCTATGCGCGGCGTGGCAACGCGATGCGGCTTGAAGGCGTCGATGCTGATTTGCTCGACGCCGATGGCGTCGCAAAGCTCGTGCCGCAACTGGATTTTGACAATGCGCGGTTTCCGATCAAGGGCGGCTTGCTGCAACGGCGCGGCGGCACGGTGCGCCACGACGCGGTCGCCTGGGGTTTCGCGCGCGCGGCCAGCGATCTGGGCGTCGACATTATCCAGAATTGCGAAGTGACCGGAATCGAACGCGACCCTGCCGGCCGCGCTGTTGCCGTGGAGACCTCGCGCGGGCGCATCGGTGCGGCCAAAATCGGCCTCGCTGTCGCGGGCAATTCCTCGCGCGTCGCGGCGCTGGCGGGTTTGCGCCTGCCGATCGAAAGCCACGTGTTGCAGGCTTTCGTGTCGGAAGGCGTGAAACCGTTGATCGACGGTGTCATCACTTTCGGCGCCGGGCATTTCTATGTCAGCCAATCCGACAAGGGCGGGCTGGTCTTCGGCGGCGATATCGACGGCTATAACTCCTACGCCCAGCGCGGCAATCTGCCGGTGGTCGAGGATGTGTGCGAAGGCGGCATGGCGATTTTGCCGATGATCGGCCGCCTGCGACTGCTGCGCAGCTGGGGCGGAATCATGGATATGTCGATGGACGGTTCGCCGATCATCGACCGCACGCCGGTCGACGGGCTCTATTTGAATGCGGGCTGGTGCTATGGCGGGTTCAAGGCGACGCCGGCCTCCGGCTTGTGCTTCGCGCATCTGATCGCGCGCGGGGTGCCCCATCCGGCCGCAAGCGCCTATTGCCTCGATCGTTTCGCGACCGGCGCCGTAATCGACGAAAAGGGCCAAGGCGCCCAGCCCAATCTTCATTGAGGCGCTATGCGTATTCCTTGCCCCTACTGCGGCGAACGCGACGCGCGGGAGTTCTCCTATCTCGGCGATGCGAGTGTTGCGCGCCCGGCAACGGATGACGCGGCCGCGCACCACGAGTACGTCAATCTGCGCGCCAATCCGGCGGGCCCGCATCGCGAGTTTTGGTATCACGCGTCGGGCTGCCGGTCCTGGCTTGTCGTGACGCGCGATACGCGCACGCATCGCATCGATAGCGCGGAACTGGCGCGATGATGCGAAGGCTCGACCAAGGCGGCGTGATCGACCGCGCCGATGCGCGGCGCTTCACGTTCGACGGGCGCAGCTATGAAGGCGTGGCGGGCGATACGCTCGCCTCGGCTCTGCTCGCCAACGGCGTCAAGTTGGTCGGGCGATCGTTCAAGTATCACCGGCCGCGCGGCGTGTTCACCGCGGGGCCGGAGGAACCCAACGCGCTGGTCGAATTGCGCACCGGCGCGCGCCGCGAGCCCAACACCAAAGCAACGACGATCGAGCTCTACGACGGCTTGGAAGCGGAAAGCCAGAATCGCTGGCCGAGCCTCGACTGGGACATACGCGCGGCGCATCGCTTCGTGGCGCCGCTGCTGTCGGCCGGGTTCTACTACAAGACCTTCATGTGGCCGGCTTCGTTCTGGGAGAAGCTCTACGAGCCGCTGATCCGTCGCGCCGCCGGTTTGGGCCGCGCCAGCGGCGCGCCCGATCCCGACAGCTACGAAGCCGCGATCGCCTTCGCCGATGTGCTGGTGATCGGCGCAGGTCCCGCTGGGATTTCCGCCGCATTGGCCGCCGCGCGCAGCGGGGCGCGGGTCGTCGTCTGCGACGATGATTTCCGTTTGGGCGGGCGCTTGCTGTCGGAGAAGCACGTTATCGACGGAAGCGACGGGCTCGACTGGGCGAAGCTCACGGTTCTTGAGCTCCAAGCGATGCCGGATGTGCGACTGTTCCGGCGTACGCAAGTTTTCGGCGCCTATGACGGCGGCGAGTTCGGCGCGCTGGAGCGCGTCGCCGATCATGTGCCCGTGCCACCCGCGCACACGCCGCGCCAGCGCTATTGGCGGTTTATCGTCAAGCGCGCGATCCTGGCGACCGGTGCCATCGAGCGTCCGATCGCCTTCGCCGACAATGATCGGCCGGGGATCATGCTGGCCTCGGCCGCGCGCAGCTACGTCAACCGCTTCGCCGTGCGCCTTGCCGACAAGGCCGTCGTGTTCGCGAGCAGCGACGGTGGCTGGCGCTCGGCCTTCGATCTGGCGGCGAGCGGTGCCGTGACCACGATCGTCGATCCGCGCGACGATGTGACCCCCGAATTAATGACGAAGGTTGGCAAACTCGGTATTCGCAGGATCGAAGGCCGTGTCGTCGGCAGCGAAGGCGGGCGGCACGGCGTGTGCGCGGCGCTCGTCGAAACGGCGGAAGGTCGCGAAACTCTTCCAGCCGATCTGATCGCCGTCTCGGGCGGCTTCAATCCCGCCATCGGCATCGCGACGCATCTCGGCGACAAGCCGATGTGGTCGGCCGACCACGCGGCATTTCTAGCGGCGAAAAACAATCGTGTCGGCACGACCGTCGGCGCAGCTTCGGGCGACTTCGGCTTGGGTGCGGCATTGCGCGGCGGCCATGCGGCCGGCATCGCAGCCGCGACCGAACTTGGATTTACGAAAGTTCCGGGCGACGCGCCGCGTGCGGACAATGAAACGTCCGCTACGACCGCCTTCTGGCATGTGGGGGCGTCGGCGAAGGCTTTCGTCGATTTCCAGCACGATGTGACCGTCGCGGATATCGAGCTGGCGCATCGCGAAGGTTATCGCGCGCCCGAACACGCCAAGCGCTACACCACGCTGGGCATGGCGACCGATCAAGGCAAGACTTCCGGCGTGATCGGTCACGCGATCCTGGCGCGATTGTCAGGGCAGGGCGAAGGGCCGGTGGGCACGCCCGCCGCACGTTCGCCCAACTCGCCCGTCGCGATCGGCGCGTTGGCGGGGCCGCATCGCGGCAAGCATTTCCGGCCTTACCGCCATCTTGCGGGGCATCGTTGGGCCGTCGCGAACAACGCCGTAATGGTCGAGACCGGCCAATGGCTGCGCCCGCAATACTTTCCGCTACCGGGCGAGAAAGATTGGCTCCAATCCGTCACACGCGAAGCGCTGGCGGTACGCAAGAGCGTGGGCGTGTGCGACGTGTCGACGCTCGGCAAGATCGACGTGCAAGGCCCTGATTCCGGGGCGTTTCTCGATTTCGTCTATTCGAACACGTTCTCGACGCTGCCGGTCGGGCGCACGCGCTACGGCTTGATGCTGCGCGAAGACGGGTTCGTATTCGACGACGGCACGGCCGCGCGCTTGGCGCTCGACCATTTCATCGTCTCGACGACCACCGCCAATGCCGCACGCGCGATGCAGCATCTCGAATTCTGCCATCAAGTGCTGCGCCCCGATTTGCGGGTGACACTCGCTTCCGTCACCGAGGCATGGTCGCAATATGCCGTAGCGGGGCCGAAGTCGCGTGCGCTGCTTCAAGGCCTGCTGGGCGACGCATTCGATTTGTCGGACGCGGCGTTCCCGTATCTCGCTTGCGCCGAAACGAAGCTCGGCGCGGCCACGATCCGGCTGTTCCGCGTCTCGTTCTCGGGCGAGTTGGCCTACGAGATCGCTGTGCCCGCGCAATACGGTGCATCACTGCTTGCGGCGTTGATGAATTCGGGCGCGACGCCCTACGGCACGGAAGCATTGGGCGTGTTGCGGGTTGAGAAGGGCCATGTCGCCGGCAACGAGATCAGCGGCCAGACGACCGCGGGCGACCTGGGTCTTGGCAAAATGCTGTCGTCGAAGAAGGACTATATCGGGCGCACGATGGCGCGGCGGCCCGCGCTTGTCGCAAATGATCGTCCGTCGCTGGTCGGGTTGAAACCCGTCGACGCGACGCAGCGCCTGCGCGCGGGCGCGCATTTCCTCGCAATCGGCGCGCCGGCGACGACCGCGAACGACGAGGGTTACGTCACCTCCGCGATCTACTCGCCGCATATCGGATCGTGGATCGGGCTCGGCCTGTTGAAGGGTGGTGCGTCGCGTATCGGCCAACACGTCCGCGCCTACGATCCGGTGCGCGGCGGCGATCTGGTCGTCGAGATCGTGTCGCCGATCTTCATCGATCCGGCGGGGGAGCGTGTTCGTGGCTGATCCGATCGTTCTGACTGCCGAAACCGCGTTCGCCGGGTTGTTGAAACCGGCGGGCGATACCCACGACCCCGGCGTGACGGTGCGCGAAGTGTCGGGTATGCCAATCGCGACGGTGATTGCGCGCGGTCCGGTGCCGGGCTTGATCGAAGGGCCCCGACGCAGCACGCGCGATGGCACCGACTATCTCGGCATCGGGCGGGGAAAATGGCTCGCTTTCGGCCCCGTCGCGCCGGATATCGCGTCGTCGGCCAGCGTGATCGACCAAAGCGGCGGCTATGGCGTGTTGGAGATTTCGGGGCGCGACGCTGTGGCGACGCTGGAAAAAGGGTTCGGCATAGATCTCCACCCGCGCGGATTCGCGCCCGATGCCGTCGCCGTCACCACCGTTGCGCATATGGGTGTGATATTGTGGCGCGGCGAGAACGATGCGTGGCGCGTCGCCGTGTTCCGCAGCAACGCGGCCTCGTTTTGGCGTTGGCTGGAAACGAGTGCCGCAGTATTCGGGATGCGGATTGTGGCGTATTAGTTTTTTAAGGACGAAGATGAGCGAACAATATCTGCTGACTCTGGCCTGCCCGAACCGTCCGGGCATCGTCGCCGCCGTTTCCACGCGCTTGTTCGAAGGCGGTTTCAATATCGGCGAGGCGAACCAATTCGACTCGACCGAAACCGACCGCTTCTATATGCGCGTGGCGTTCGATGCGGCCAGGCCGGACGCGTCGATCGACAAATTTCGTGCGGCGATGGCCGAACTCGCGGCCAAGTTCGACATGAAGTTCGATATCGTCGCGGGCTCGGCGCGCCCGAAGGTGATGCTGCTGGTCTCGAAATTCGATCATTGCCTCGCCGACATCCTCTATCGCTGGCGGATCGGCGAATTGCGGATGGAAATTTCGGGCATCGTCGCCAACCATCCGCGCGAGACCTATACGCATCACGATTTCGCGGGGATTCCGTTCCATCATCTGCCGGTGACGCGCGACAACAAGGCGGCGCAGGAAGCCGAGCTGTGGCGCCTGGTGCAGTCGACCGGCACCGATCTTGTCGTGCTCGCGCGCTACATGCAGGTGCTGTCGAACGACCTTGCGGCGAAATTGGCGGGACGCTGTATCAACATCCATCATTCCTTCCTGCCGGGCTTCAAGGGCGCCAAGCCCTATCACCAGGCGCATGCGCGCGGCGTGAAGCTGATCGGCGCCACGGCGCATTACGTGACCGCCGATCTCGACGAAGGCCCGATCATCGAGCAGGACGTCGAGCGCATCAGCCATCGCGATACGCCCGACGATTTGGTGCGTAAGGGCCGGGATATCGAGCGCCGCGTGCTGTCGCGGGCGATCGCCTGGCATATCGACCGCCGCGTGCTGATGGACGGCGCGAAAACGGTCGTTTTCGGAAATTGATCCGCTACGCCGTCGCGGTCGGGCGGGCGAGGCGCTTTTCGATACGGCTTTGCGCGACGGCGAGCAGCGTGTTGATCGCGAGATAGGCGAGCGCCACGGTCAGCAGAATTTCGAGCGATTTATACGTGCTGGCGATCAGCGCCACCGCTTCGCCGGTCAGTTCCGACACGGCGACGAGGCTGGCGAGCGTGCTGCCCTTGACCATCAATGTCATGTTGGAGACGAGCGGCGGCACCGCAACGACCATCGCTTGCGGCAGGATCACCTGGCGCAGCGTGCGATAGGGCGACAATCCCAGCGATTTCGCCGCGTCGATTTGGCCTGCCGGCACGGCGCGCAAGCCAGCGCGCACGAATTCGAGATTGTAGCCCGTCGAGACGAGCGTGAGCCCGATGATCGCCGATGTCAGCGGCTCCAGATAAATCCCCAGCACCGGCAAGCCGTAATAGGTGAAAAAAAGCACGGTCAGCGCGGGTGTGGCGCGTGCGATCCAGGAATAGGCGGCGACGATCGCTGCCGCGCGCGGCCATTTCGATTCCCGGATCACCGCGAGGGGGACGGCAAAGACGAGCGACAGCGCGATCGTGCTGAAGGCGACGAGCAGCGTGTAGCCGAAGCCGCGCAGCAGGATCGGTGCGTTGTCGAGGATGACGGTGAAATCCATCACGCCCTCGCGGCACGGCGCAGATAGTCGAAACGCCGGTTGAGCGCGAGATCGCCCAGCATCAGCAGGCTGCTCACACCCGCATAGAGCGCGAAGGCGAAGAAAATGAAGGTGAACGGCATATCGGTGACCGCGATCGCCTGCTTGGTCACGTGCATGATTTCCGACACAGCGATCGCGGAAGCGATCGACATGCGTTTGAGCGCGCCGGTTGCGTAGGTCATCCAAGGTGTGAGCGCGATGCGGAACACTTGCGGCAGCACGACCTTCCGGATCGTCTGAAACTTCGTCAAACCCAGCGCCTGGGCTGCGTCGTATTGGCCGGCCGGTACCGATTTCAACGCCGCGCGGAAAACTTCGTAGTCGTAGACCATGCCGATTAGCGTGAAGCCGAGGATGGCCGAGCCGATCGGCCCCAGATCGATCTTGATCTGCGGCAGGCCCAAATAGCAGATCAGCAGGATGATCAATTCCGGCACGCCCCGGAAAAACCAGCTGATCGCGGCGTAGACGGGGCCGAACTTACGTTCGGTCAACGCCATGGCAAGGCCCGCCGCCGCCGACAGGCTGGCGACGACGGCGAATAGCGCCAAGGTCAGCGCCGCCGCCTGGCCCAGTCGCGGCAGCCAGGCGGCGATGATGTCGAGCGTCAAGGCGGCTTACTTGACCGCCGACCAGCCCAGCGACGCGCCGAAGCGCTTCTTGATCATCGCGTCGAGCGTGCCGTCGGCGCGCCATTTGGCGATCAAGGCCTCGATCGCATCGGCCAGCGCCGGGTTTGCGGCATTGACGGCCACGCTCTGCGTGATCGTGTCGAGAACGTCGCTCATCACCGCGATGCCCTGCGTGCCTTGCGCGATTTGGTAATTGGGGCCGAGGAAGTCGTGCGCCATGAAGTCGATCCGGTTGTTGCGCAGATCGAGCAGCATTTCGGTGAAGCCGGGATATTCGCGCGTTTCGGTGACGCAGCCTTGGGGCAGCTTCTCCATCGCCGTCTTTTGGAACACGCCGCCCCGCACGCCGCCCATCCGCTTGCCGCACACGTCCTTCCACGCCGCGATGGCGCTGTCGGCGGCACGGCGCGTAATCGCCACGCCGTTGACGATATAGGGCGAGAGCAGGCGGAACTCCTTCGCCTCCAGCCGCTGCGGCGTGCGCGTGACGCCCGAGGCGACCACGTCGAAGCGACCGGCGGTGAGGCCCGGCAGCAAACCGGCGAAGTCGAGCTGCACATAGCGCACCGGCAGGCCCAGTTCTTGGCCCACGCGGTTCATAAAATCGACGTCGAACCCATCGAGTTTGCCGGTCGCGTCGGTCAACGAGAATGGCGGGGCCGAGCCCGACGTCGCGACCGTAAGCGTGCCGGACTGAACGAGTTTGGCCTTCACGTCTTGCGCGTGGGCGGGGGCGGCAATCGCCAAGGCGGCGAGCATCAAACCGGCGAGAAGACGCTTCATATATCCTCCGAAAAGGCCATAACCCGGAACGAGATCGGCTATAGTCTGACGATCTTCGTTGCAGCGCACAAGGGTATGACCGCGTGATTCCCCTCCGATTTCTACTGAACTGGAAATTCCAAGGGCCGAACGCGCCCTTTCTTTTGGCGGAAGATCGCGGCTGGTTCCGTCAAGCCGGGATCGAAATCAAGTTCGACATCGGGGAGGGCTCGGGCGCCATTCCCCCCGCTTTGGCGGCAGGGACTTGCGACGCGGGCTTCGGCGATTTCAACGCGTTGATCGAGTTGAAGGCCAAGAACCCGGATGCCGACGCGACGACGGTGTTCAACATCTATGCGCGTGCGCCGATGTGCGTCGTGTCGCTGGCCGAACGGCCGCTGACTTCGCCGGCACAATTGCCGGGCAAACGCTTGGGCTCGCCGCCCTTCGATACCGGGTTCAAGATGTTTCCGGCTTTCGCGAAGGCTGCCGGTATCGATCCCTCGACGGTCGAATTGGTGCCGAGCACGCCCGCCGAACGCGACCAGCGTTTGCTGTCGGGCGAGATCGACGGCGCGATGGGGTTCGATGCGACGATTATGTTCGCGATGCGCGCCCTCGGCCGCACGCCGGCGGAATTCTCGATCCTCTATTACGGCGATCACGGGCTGGACGTTTATTCCAGCGCGGTGATGGTCGCGCCGTCCTTCGCGCGCAAGCATCCGGAGGCGGTGAAGGGGCTGCTCGCGGCGATCAATCGCGCCTGGCTCGAATGTTTGCGCGATCCGGCAGCGGCCGTCGCTTCGGTGTTGGCGCGCGACAAGTCGCTCGATCCCGCGATCGTCGGCGACCATTTGCGCTGGGTGCTCGAACACCAAGTGCCGACCGAAGAAAGCCGGCGCCTCGGCCTTGGCGCGCTCGACCCGGTCCGCATCGCGCGCAATGTGACGCTGCTAAAGGACGCGTTCGGCTTGCCCGCATCGCCGGCGGCGGAGACGCTTTACGAGCCTGCGTTCCTGCCGCCGTTCGATGCACGCCGTCTTTAGGAAATGAACTGCTTCGCGTGGGCGTCGTAGGCGTCGTAGCCCAGCACTTCACGCAGTTTCTTGCCCGGCAAAGCGCTTGGCGCTTCGGCCGCACCCGAACCGATCGCGTCGAGCCCCGCCTGCATTCCCGCGATGGCCGGCGACAACATGCCGGTCGGATAGGTGCCGATCTTCAATCCCAATGCGGCGGCGTCCTTCTGCGACGGTGCGGCGCGCGGCTGACCGGGCGTGAGCACCGAGAACGCCGGCGCCTTGCCCGACGCCGCGACCGCGCGGCGGATCTCCGCGTCGTCGGCGGGGGAGTCGAGAAAGGTGATATCCGCACCTTCGGCAACATACATCTCGATGCGTTTGACCGCTTCGTCGATGCCCAGTGTCGGGCGGCAATCGGTGCGCGCCATCACCAGAATGCCGCTTTCCTTCGCGGCGGCGACGGCAGCCCGGATTTTCATGCGCGCTTCTTCGAAGGGCAAGCAAGGCTTGCCGGCGGCGGTCAACGCGCGGGGCGTGAGCTTATCCTCGATCAGCACGGCGGCGGCACCCGCACGGCCATAGGCGGCAACGGTGCGCTGCACGTTCATCGCGTTGCCGTAGCCGTGATCGCCGTCGGCAAGGATCAGCAGATCGGGGGCGGCGTTGCGCGCCTTGTTAAGCGCTTCGTACATCTCGCCGAAGCCGATCAGATCGAGATCGGGGCCGCCCAAGCAACTCGCCGCGACGCAGGAGCCCGACAAGAAGGCCGTCTTGAAGCCGCTTTTGGCCGTGAGCTTGGCGGTCAGCCCGTCCCAAATCGCGGGCATGACCACGAACCCCGGCTGGGCCAAATAGCTGCGCATCGTCTCGCCTGGCGTCATCGTCAACGTTTCCTCCAACTTGAATTTGTTGAAGGCAGATTAGACGATAGTTTCGTGCCGCGTCATGCGTTTATCGAAATTCGCCCATACGCCCTCGGCGCCGTGCCACGCGCCCTTCGTGGCGCCCTTCGAATACTCGGTCGCTCGCGCTTCGAAGAAATTGGCGTGTTCGACGCCGTTGAGGATTTCGCTGAGCCACGGCAGCGGGTGCTCGGCGATGCGATAGATCGTGGGAAGCCCAAGCTGCGACAGGCGCCAATCGGCGATGAAACGGATATAGCGCTTGATGTCGTCGGGCGTCATGCCGTCGACCGGGCCCATCTCGAAGGCGAGATCGATGAAGCGATCCTCGAGGCCGACGACGGTCTTGCAGCAATCGATGATGTCGTCGCGCACCGACGGCGTCAGACATTGCGTTTCGGCGGCGAAGGCGTGGAACAGCTTGATCATGCCTTCGCAATGCAAGCTTTCGTCACGCACCGACCAAGATACGATCTGCCCCATGCCGCGCATCTTGTTGCGGCGGGGGAAGTTCAGCAGCATCGCGAAACTCGCAAAAAGCTGCAGCCCTTCGGTGAAGGCGCCGAACATCGCCAGTGTGCGCGCGATATCCGCGTCCGTCTCCACGCCGAAACGCTGCATATAGTCGTGCTTGTCCTTCATCGCCTTGTAGTCGGTGAAGGCGGCGAATTCGGAATCCGGCATGCCGATTGTTTCGAGCAGCAGCGCGTAGGCGGCGATATGCACGGTTTCGATGTTCGAGAACGCCGCCAGCATCATCTTGATTTCGGTCGGCCGGAAGACGCGCGAATAGCGCTCCATATAATTGTCGTTCACCTCGACGTCGGATTGGGTGAAGAAGCGGAAAATCTGGGTCAGCAGATTGCGTTCGGCATCGGTCAGCTTGACCGCCCAATCCTTGCAGTCTTCGCCCAGCGGCACTTCCTCCGGCATCCAATGGACCTGCTGCTGGCGGCGCCAATAATCGATGGCCCAGGGATAGCGGAAGGGCTTGTAGCTGTGGCTGGGCGTCAGAAGGCCGGGCTTCGTCATGATCTTTTCCATCACTGGCACGCCAAGCATTCTTCGTAATCGGTCTTGGCCGAGAGCGTCGGGCCTTCGACTTTCGTTTCGGTCTGTCCCGCGATCGCGGCGCGCTGGATGGATTTGGAGCGGCAGTAATAAAGGCTCTTGAGCCCGCGCTCCCACGCCGTCCAATGCAGCATCATCAAATCCCATTTGTCGATATCGCTGGGCAGATAGAGATTGATCGACTGGCCCTGGCAGATAAACGGCGTGCGATCGCCGGCAAGCTCGACGACCCAGCGCTGATCGATCTCGAACGCCGTGCGGAACACGGCTTTCTCGTCGTCGCTCAAGCCGTCGAGATGCGCGACCGAGCCTTCGTTTTCGAGGATCGATTTCCACACCGCGTCAGTGTCGAGCCCCTTCGACGCCAGCACGCGGCGCAGATGCGGATTCTTGACGGCGGTCGAGCCCGACAGGGTTTTATGCGTGTAGACATTCGCCGGGATCGGCTCGACGCACGCAGACACGCCGCCGCAGATGATGCTGATCGACGCCGTCGGCGCGATCGCCATTTTATGGCTGAAGCGTTCCATCACGCCGCGCTCGGCCGCATCGGGGCAGGGGCCGCGCTCATGCGCGAGCTTGACCGAGGCCGCGTCGGCTGCCGCGCGGATATGCTTGAAGACGCGCATGTTCCATGCTTTGGCCATGGCGCTTTCGAACGGCACGCCTTGGGCTTGCAGGAAGGAATGGAAGCCCATGACGCCCAAGCCCACCGAGCGTTCGCGCATCGCGGAATAGCGCGCGCGATCCATGCTGCCGGGCGCGTTGTCGATGAAATCCTGCAACACGTTGTCGAGGAAGCGCATGACGTCTTCGACGAAGCGCGGTTCGACCGACCATTCGGCCCAGGTCTCGATATTGATCGAGGACAGGCAGCATACCGCCGTACGGTCCTTGCCAAGATGATCGGTGCCGGTCGCCAGCATGATCTCGCTGCACAGATTCGACTGACGGACCTTCAAGCCCAATTCGCGTTGGTGCGGCGCAAGGCCGCGATTGACCGCATCGACGAATAGCAGATAGGGCTCGCCCGTCTGCAAGCGCAGCTCCAGGATTTTCTGCCACAGCAGACGCGCGTTCACTTTGCGCAAAACGGCGCCCGTCTTCGGGCTGCGCAGGCCGAACTCGGCGTCGTTGCGCACCGCCATCATGAATTCGTCGGTGATGTTGATGCCGTGATGGAGATTGAGGCTCTTGCGGTTGAAATCGCCGGACGGCTTGCGGATTTCGAGGAATTCCTCGATCTCCGGATGATGCACGTCGAGATAGACGGCGGCCGAGCCGCGCCGCAGCGAGCCTTGCGAGATCGCCAGCGTGAGCGAGTCCATTACGCGCAGGAACGGAATGATGCCGGAGGTCTGGCCCGAGCCCTTCACCGGTTCGCCGATCGAGCGCACGCCGCCCCAATAGGTGCCGATGCCGCCGCCGTTCGAGGCGAGGAACACGTTCTCGTTCCAGGTGCCGACGATGCCGTCGAGGGAGTCGTTCACCGAGTTGAGGAAACACGAAATCGGTAGGCCGCGCCCGGCACCGCCATTGCTGAGGATCGGTGTGGCCGGCATGAACCACAGCTTCGACATATAGTCGTAGAGCCGCTGCGCGTGGGCGGGGTCGTCGGCATATTGGCGCGCCACGCGCGCGAACAGGTCCTGATAGGATTCGCCGGGCAGAAGATAGCGATCGTTCAGCGTGTCCTTGCCGAACTCGGTCAGCAGCGCGTCGCGCGATCGGTCGATGCGCAAGCTCGGCGGCACCAGCGCCAATTGCGGGCGCGCGGGCATCACTTGCGTATGGCGAACGAAGCGGCCGGGACCGATCTCGAGGAGGTTTTGCATTCTTCTTGCCCTTCAATCGTTGGACCGAAGGGCGGGGGAACGCAAAGGCGCGCATCGGGAATTCCGTGCGCGGCAATCGCGGCTTCCCGACGGCACACCCCGGCCGAAGTCAAACCTACCGGCGACGGCAGGTCTCCTGGCTTGGCGGGTCTTTGCTCGGAGCCGAACCTTCCCGGTTGCCCAGTGGTTTCGATCGGCCGAACTCGCCGCTGACAGTTGCGGGGGCAGCGCCGGAATGACTACCGGACTTCCCTATTGTTCCCGTGCGGGAACCGTCGCCTGACAACATATAGCGCTTGGCGGGCTTATGAAGTCAATAGGCTGTGTGCGTATACATGGGTAAACGGCTTCTGCTAAAGCAGACGCCTTACCGAATCAGGGAGTCGCCGAGATGAAAGTTCGCGCCGCCGTCGCTTGGGAAGCGGGCAAGCCGCTTGAAATCGAAACCGTCGATCTCGAAGGCCCGCGCGAGGGCGAAGTCCTGGTGGAAGTGAAGGCGACCGGCATCTGCCACACCGACAAATACACGCTGTCGGGTGCGGATCCCGAAGGTCTGTTCCCGGCGATTCTGGGGCATGAGGGTGCGGGCGTCGTCGTCGAAGTCGGCCCCGGCGTGAAGAGCCTGAAGAAGGACGATCATGTCATTCCGCTCTACACGCCCGAATGCCGCCAGTGCGAATACTGCCTGTCGCGGAAGACCAATCTCTGCCAGGCGATCCGCACGACGCAGGGCAAGGGCTTGATGCCGGACGGCTCCAGCCGCTTCTCCTGCCGCGGCAAGACGATCCATCACTATATGGGCACGTCGACTTTCGCGAACTACACGGTGCTGCCCGAAATCGCGCTGGCGAAGATCCGTCCCGACGCGCCGTTCGACAAGGTTTGCTATATCGGCTGCGGTGTGACGACCGGCATCGGTGCCGTCATCTACACCGCGCGCGTGCAGCCGGGTTCGCGCGTCGTCGTGTTCGGCTTGGGCGGCATCGGCCTCAACGTCATTCAAGGCGCCAAGATGGTGGGTGCCGAGATGATCGTCGGCGTCGACATCAATCCGGGCCGCGAGAAGCTCGCGCGCAAATTCGGCCTGACGCATTTCGTCAATCCGAAGGACGTGAAAGGCGATATCGTCGGCCATTTGGTGGAACTCACCAAAGGCGGGGCCGACTACACGTTCGAATGCGTCGGCAACCCCACGCTGATGCGCCAGGCGCTGGAATGCTGCCACAAGGGCTGGGGCGTTTCGACGATCATCGGCGTGGCCGCCGCCGGTCAGGAAATCTCGACCCGGCCGTTCCAGCTCGTCACCGGCCGCGTATGGCAAGGCTCGGCCTTCGGCGGGGCGCGCGGGCGCACCGACGTGCCGAACATCGTCGACTGGTACATGGACGGCCGGATCAATATCGACGACATGATCACGCACACGATGCCGCTCGAAAAGATCAACGACGCCTTCGACCTGATGACCAAGGGCGAGTCGATCCGCTCGGTGGTGATCTACTGATGTCGGCGATCGAGACGATCTCCGCCCATCGCTGCTTCGACGGCACGCTGGGCTACTACAAGCACGCGTCGAGCGAGACGAAGACCGCGATGAAATTCTCGGTCTTCGTGCCGCCGCAAGCCGCGAAGGGGAAGGTGCCCGCCCTCTATTTCCTTGCGGGGCTCACCTGCACGGAAGAAACGTTCATGATCAAGGCGGGCGCGCAGCGTTTCGCCGCCCAACACGGGATCATGCTCGTCGCCTGCGATACCTCGCCACGTGGCCTCGGCCTGTCGGGCGAGGATGCGGATTGGGATTTCGGCACGGGCGCTGGGTTCTATCTCGACGCGACGGCCGAACCTTGGGCCGGTCATTATCGGATGTTCTCGTATGTGAACACCGAACTGCCCGGCATCGTCGAAGCGAATTTCCCCGCGCTGCCCGGCGTGCGGGGCATCTCGGGCCATTCGATGGGCGGGCATGGCGCGTTGACGATCGGCCTGCGCGAGCCGGCGCGCTGGCGTTCGGTCTCTGCTTTCGCGCCGATCTCGAATCCCGTTGCCGTGCCGTGGGGCGAGAAGGCGTTCGGCAATTATCTCGGCCCCGACCGCGCGGCGTGGAAGGCGTGGGACGCGTCCGAGTTGATGCGCAAAGCGCCGCGTGAAGACACGATCCTGGTCGAACAAGGCATGTCGGACCAGTTCCTGGCCAGCCAGCTTCATCCGGAGGCCCTAGAACAAGCCGCCGCCGCGTCGGGACAAAAACTCGTCCTCAACCGTCGCGACGGTTACGACCATTCCTATTGGTTTATTCAGAGCTTCGTCGCCGATCACATCGCGTTTCACGCGAAAGTGCTGAAAGGCTGAGCCCCAAACGAAAAACGGCCCCCGCGAGGGAGCCGTCTTGCCGCTGGTACATCCGCAGTCGGCCGATCCACCGTGGTCGGTGGATGTACATATAATGGGTATGGCGGGGGAAAAGCGCAAGTGCCGCCACATCCAAATCATTGCAATCCTGTGAATATTTCGTTCGGACGCGAGCTATAGCGGTGCTGCGGGCGCTCACCCGCTAGCGCTTGCGGCGATCCGCATCCTTGACCGCTCGATTATGTTACCGATAACATTAGCCCAATCGCCGCGAACTTGACCGACGGCGCGAAAGGGAGGCGCCATTGCGCTTGATCGTCACCGGTGGTGCGAGCGGTTTGGGCAAGGCGGTCGCCTTGGGGGCGGCCGCGCGCGGCGCCAAGGTCGCGATCGTCGATATCGACGCGAAAGGCGCGGAAGCGGTCGCGGGCCAATGCATGGGCATCGCGCATCACGCCGATCTTATCAATGACGACGCGGCGAAGATCGTCGCCGATTGCACCGCCAAGCTCGGCGGGCTCGACGGTTTGGTCAACAACGCCGGTTACGGGGCGGGCGAGGCGTTCCTCGAGATGAAGCCCTCGACCTGGGATCGCACCTTCGATCTCAACGTCCGCGCCTTGGCGTTTCTGACGTCCGCCGCCGGCAAGATCATGGCCGCGCAAAAGAAGGGCCGCATCGTCAACATCACGTCGCCCGCGTCGCGCATGGCGCTGCCGAACTACACGGCCTATGCCGCGTCGAAAGCGGCGGTCGACTCCGTCACGCGCGCGGCGGCAGTCGCGTTGGCGCCGCATGGCGTACGGGTAAACTCGATCGCGCCCGGCATGATGGACACGCCCATGCAGCGCGACACCGAGATTGCCTTCGCGAAGCTGGAAGGGCGTAGCGATATCGAGAAATTCCTGGCCGAGCGCACGGCGCGCATTCCCGTCGGCCATCGCGTCGAGCCGGAGGAAGTGGCCGAGGCCGTGCTGTGGCTGTTGTTCGATGCGCCCGACTACATCACCGCCGAACGCATGAATCTCTCCGGCGGTTTGGACAAGGACTGATATGACGACCCGTAACTCGCCGGGGACGGACCCCTCCGTCGCTGAACTGAAGGCCCGCGCCAAAGCGATCCGCCGGCACGTGCTGGCGATGTCGCGGCGCATCGGTCAGGGCTATGTCGTGCAAGGATTGGCGATCGCCGATGCGCTCGCGGCGATCTATTTCCACGAATTGCGCTACGACCCCGCGAACCCGCGATGGGCGGAGCGCGATCGCTTCGTGCTGTCGACGGGCCATTACTCGATCGCGCTGTGGGCGACGTTCGCCGAAGCCGGGATCATTCCGGCGGCGGAACTCGAAACCTACGGGCGCGACGAAAGCCGCTTGGAAATGAGCACGCTCGACACGACGCCGGGCGTGGAGATCATCGGCGGTTCGCTCGGCCACGGCCTGGGCCAAGCGGTCGGCATGGCGCTGGGTCAGCGCTTGCGTAAATCCGACGTGCGGATTTTCGTCGAGTTCTCCGACGGCGAATTGCAGGAAGGCTCGACCTGGGAAGCGCTGATGTCTGGCGGTTCCTTCGGTCTCGACAATCTGGTCGCGTTGATCGACTGCAACGGCATCCAGGCGGACGGCAAGATCGTGATCGATATCGAACCGGTCGCCGATAAATGCCGTGCCTTCGGCTGGGATGTGCAGGAGATCGACGGCAATTCGATGGACGCGATCGTCGCGGCGCTGAGAGCCGCGCGCGCGAAGAACGGCAAGCCTAAAGCCATCGTATTGCGCACGTTGCCCGGAAAGGGCGTGCCGACGCTGGAGAAGCGCGAGAAGGCGCATTTCGTGCGCGTCGAAGCGAACGAATGGGACCAGTTCGATCGCGAACTGGAGGAAAGCGATGTCTGAGCGCGGTAAAACCCTGGCGATGGGGGAAAATGTCGCCACAGGGCCGCGCCCGAATGTCGAGGCACCATTCGGCAAAGCCTTGGCGGCGTTGGCGCGCGGCCGGAACGACATCGTCGGCCTGTCGGCGGATCTCGCGAAATACACCGACATTCTGCCGTTCCGCGACGCGCATCCCGACCGCTTCTTCAATGTCGGCATGGCGGAGCAGAATCTGATCGGCGTGTCGGCCGGCCTCGCCAAATCCGGCTTCAAGGCGTTCTGCACGACCTATGGCGTGTTCGCCACGCGGCGCGCCTACGACTTCATCGCTATCGCCTGCGCGCATTCGAAGGCCGACGTGAAGATCTTCGCCGGTTTGCCGGGCCTGACCACGGGCTATGGCGGCACGCATCAGGCGATCGAGGATCTGGCGTTGATGCGCATGATCCCCGATCTGGTGGTGATCGATCCGTGCGACGCGACGGAAATCGAGCAAAGCGTCGCCGCCGTCGCCGCGCATGACGGGCCGACCTATGCGCGTCTGCTGCGCGGCCTTGTGCCGCGCATCTTCGATCCGGCGAAGCATCGCTTCGAGATCGGCAGGGCCTATACGTTGCGCGCGCAAGGCGGTCTCGGGATGATTTCGACCGGCATGATGACCGAGCGCGCGATCGATGCGGCCGAGCAGCTCGCCGCAAAAGGGATCGAAACGTCGATCCTGCACATGCCGACGATCAAGCCCTTCGATGCGAAAGCGGTCGCCGATTTCGCGCGCGGTGTGACGCGGATCATGACGCTTGAAAACCACGTCGTCTCGGGCGGGCTCGGCACGTTGGTCGCCGAAGCGCTGTACGAGGCGTGCATCTTCCGCCCGACAGTGCGGGTAGGCATTCCCGATCGCTTCGTCGAATGCGGGTCCCTGCCTTATTTGCAGGACAAATGCGGCATGACGGTCGAGCGGATCGTCGCGGCCGCTTTGGACGGCGCGCGCTGGCGGCAAGTGTAAATCTTCGCAAAGGAATTCCGATGACGAAAATTCCCGCCCGCGACACGCGCGCCTGCCGCATCACGAAGGTCACGGCTTTCGTGGTCGGTATGCGCTGGCGCAACTGCGTTTTCGCCCAAATCGAAACCGACGAAGGCATTCGCGGGATCGGCGAAGGTTCGCTCGAATACCAGCCCCAGGCGGTGGCGGCGGCGATCGATCAACTCGCCGTGCGCTACGCGATCGGCCGGTCGGTGTTCGGCGTGGAGAAGCTGTGGCACGACGTGTTGCGCAACGAGTTCATGCACTCGCCGATCATCAATAGCGCCGCCGCCGCTTTGGAAATGGCGATGTGGGATGTCGCGGGCAAGGCGCTGGGCCGACCGGTCTACGAACTTCTGGGCGGCAAGGTGCACGATGTGCTGCCGGCCTACGCCAACGCCTGGTACGGCGTGGGCAAAACGCCGGCGGAAATCGGCGCGGCCGCCAAAGCCGCCGCCGCCAAGGGCTATCGCGGTTTGAAATTCGATCCGTTCGAGGATGCGGGGCGCGAACCGGACAAGGCGTCGATCCGCCGCGCGGCGGCGATCGTGGAGGCGGTGCGTGCCGGGGTGGGCCCCGATGTCGATCTGATGATCGACGCACATGGTCGTTTCAGCCCCGGTGCGGCGATCGCCGTCGCGCGCGAACTCGAACCCTACGATCTGTTCTGGTTCGAGGAGCCTTGCGATCCCGAGAACGCGGCCTCGCTCGCCGCCGTCGGGCGCAACACGAAAACGCGTCTGGCGACGGGGGAGCGCTGCACCAGCCGCGCGGGCATGGTCAATCTGCTGGAGACGCATGAAGTCGACGTGCTCCAGCCCGACATCATCCATGTCGGCGGCATTATGGAATCGAAGAAGATCGCCGCGATGGCCGACGCCTATTATGCGCCGGTGTCGTTCCACAATCCGTTCGGGCCGGTGGCGACGGCGGCGGCCGTCCAACTCGACGCCTGCACGACGAATTTCTTCATGCAGGAATCCTTCTGCGAATACGACGTGCCGTATCGCTTCGACCTGGTCGAATTCGCGCCCAAGCCGGTCAACGGCACTTATCTGGTGCCGAACCGTCCGGGGCTGGGCGTGGGCGAGTTCCGGCCGGACGTGGCGAAGCAAAATCCCTTCGATCCGGACGCATTCCTACCGCTGTTCACCGATCGCTGGTCGTCGCGATTCTGACCGGCATGACGAAGCGCGAGAAGAACTTTCCCCGCATGACGGAGGTGGCGAAGCTGGCCGGCGTCACCGTCATGACCGTATCGCGCGCCTTGCGCAGCCCGGCGAAAGTGGCACCCGACACGCTGAAGCGTATCCGCGCGGCGATCGACAAAACCGGCTACGTGCCCAACGCGCTGGCGGGCGCCTTGTCGGCGGGCGGCGGCGGCAAGACGATCACTGCGTTGATCCCGACCGTGCAGCACGCGATCTTCGCCGATACGATCACCGGTCTGTCGGCGGCGTTGCGCCCCGAGGGTTATCACCTCGTTCTCGGCGAGACCGGCTATCTGAGCGAGGAGGAGGACGCGCTCGTCGCGGCGTTCCTTGCGCGTCGCCCGGAAGGCTTTCTGCTGACCGGCGTGACGCGCTCGACGCGCACGCGCGATCTGCTGAAACGTGCGGGCGTTCCCGTCGTCGAGACCTGGGAGTTGACCAACACGCCGATCGACATGGTCGTCGGCTATTCCAACGAGAAGGCCGCGCACGAAATGACCGTATGGCTCGCGGGGCGCGGCTATAAGCGCATCGCCTTCGTCAGCGGCCCGTCGCGGACCAATGAACGCGCGCGGCGACGCGAAATCGGCTATCGCCGCGCGCTGAAGGAGCAGGGCTTACCGGTGTTGAAGATCTTCACCATCGGCGCGCCGGCCGCACCGCAAGTCGAAGACGGTGCCGCAATTCTTCCCGAAGTGTTGGCGGAAAAGCCCGACGCGATCTTCTTCACCAGCGACATCTACGCCGTGGGTGCCATTCAGGAAGCCAAGCGGCGGGGCATCGCCGTTCCGAAGGAACTTGGGATCGCGGGCTTTCATGACCTCGCCATCGCGACGGTGATCGAGCCGAAACTTACGACCGTCCACGTTCCCGGCCGCGAGATCGGCTATATTGCAGGGCGGAACATTCTCGCCCGCATCCGGGGCGAACCGGCGCCGCAGTTGAGCGCGATCCCATTCTCGATCGTGGCGCGCGACAGCACGAAATAGATGTCGTAAAGGGAGCGCCAAGCGATTCCCTTTAAAGGTGCGACATGAATATTTTCCGTGAAGTCGCGGCGATGCCGCAGATGGCGTTCTTCGGCCGCGTTCTGCTGACGCTGCCGTTCTGGCTAAGCGGTTTGGTCAAGGCGCTCGATTTCGGCGGGGCGACGGCCGAGATGGCCCATTTCGGTTTGACGCCGGCACCGCTCGTCGCGGCGGCGGTCATCGTCGTGCAGCTCGGCGGGTCGGCGGCCGTGATCTTCGATCGCTACACCTGGCTGGGCGCGGGCGCGCTCGCCGTGTTCACCATTCTCGCCAACGCGGTCGCGCACCGTTTTTGGGAGATCGACGATCCCGTGGCGCGCTTCCACGATATGGCGCAGTTCATCACCAATGTCGCGATGATCGGCGGCTTCATCCTGGCGGCGGCTTTGGCGGAGCGGCCGCGCGCGTAAGTCGATCACGCCTTAACGGCGTAGGTCGACAGACGCGACCGCAAGATCGCAAGCATCTCGTCGCGCACCGGGTCGCGGGCGCCGCGCAGCCACGCCGCCGCCAGCGGCAGCAACCGCGGCGGTGCGGCGGCGTCGACGATAAGCGGAACGAATCGTATCCCGGTCGTGCCGAGCCGCGCGGCGGAGCGCGGCACGATCGCGAGGCCCAGCCGCGCCGCGACGAGCCCCAGGATCGTTTGCTTCTCCTCAGCCACCTGGGCGATGTTGGGCCGCAGGCCTGCCTTGGCGAACAGCTTGATCGTCAAGTCGTGGCTGTGCGGCCGCGATCGTCGGTCGGGCACGATCAGCGGCTGATCGGCGAGCGCGCCGATCTTGATGCGCCGGCGCCGGGCGAGCGCATGGCGGGCCGGGACCGCGACGACCGGCGTTTCGTGGAACAGCATCGCGTGTTCGATGCGGCGGTCCATTTGCTCCGGCGGGCGGATCAACGCGAGATCGAGCCGGCCCGAGAGTAGCCGCGGCAGAAGCCGGATCGTCTTATCCTCCGTCAGTTGGACGATCACGTCGGGCCGCCGCTTGCGGAAATCCTGCAACAAGTCGGGTACCAGACCGGCGGCGGCGGTATCGATCGCGCCAATCTTCAGCGTGAAGCCGGGGCGGCGCGCGCGTTCGCGCAGATCGCGCGCCAGCATGTCCGCGCGGACAAGGATATCCTGCGCGCCTTCCAGCATGGCGACGCCGTCGGGCGTCAACGCGACGCTACGCGTCGTACGCAGCAGAAGCCGCACGCCCAGATCGTCCTCCAACTGCCGGATCCTGCGGCCAAGGGCGGCGGGCAGCATCTCCAGCCGCCGCGCGGCGCGGCCGAAATGAAGCTCCTCGGCGACCGCGACGAAGCAGCGCATCTGTTCGAGTTCCATAGACAAGATATTATATCAATAAAATATATAATTATATTGAAATTGTCTCCGGCCACTGGAGTCCCTTGAATGCCGTCATGGCCAGGGCGAATCACGTCCGGCACAAGGGAGGATCGGTTATGGGCTTCAATTTGAAGACGGCCGCGCTCGCGGCGCTCGCTGCGGTCGGTCTAGCGACTTCCGCCGCCGCACAGGGCGCGTTTCCCAATCGTCCGATCACGTTGATCGTGCCGACCGCGGCGGGCGGACCGACCGACACCGTCGCCCGGCTGATCGCGGAATCGATGTCGCGCGATCTTGGCCAAAGCATCGTGATCGAAAATCTCAGCGGGGCCGGCGGCACGACCGGCATGGGCCGGCTTGCGCAGCGCCCGGCCGATGGCTACACGATCGCGATCTGGCATATCGCGCATGCGACGTCGCCCGCACTTTACGACAATCTGCGCTACGACCCTGTGAACGACTTCGACCATATCGGCCGGATCACCGACGTGCCGATGTCGCTGGTCACAAAGTCGGGCGTGGCCGCCAAGGACGTCGGCGAGCTGATCGCCTGGATCCGCAAGGAAAAGGACAACGTCACCTATGGCCATGCGGGGATCGGTTCGGCCGCGCATCTCTGTTCGCTGATGCTGATGAAGGAATTGGGCGTGCAGATGCGCGGCATCGCCTATCGCGGCACGGGTCCCGCGATGAATGATCTCATCGGCGGCCAGTTCGACTTCATGTGCGATCAGACGACCAACACCGCCGCGATGATCAACGAGAATCGCATCAAAGGTTTCGCGGTCACGACCAAGTTCAAGGTTGCAACGCTGCCGCAGCTGCCCACGCTCGATTCCGCTGCGATGCCGGGCTTCGAAGTGTCGGCCTGGCACGCGATGTGGGCGCCAAAAGGGCTTCCCGTCGACGTTGCGGCGAGACTGAATGGCGCCTTGAAGCTCGCGCTTAAAGACGCAAAAGTCGTGGACCGGTTCACGGCGCTCGGCATACAGCCGGTGCCGGAAGCGCAGCAGAACGGCGACGCTTTGCGCGGCTATTTGGCGGCTGAAGTGAAGCGCTGGGGCGAGGCGATCCGCGCCGCCGGCGTCAAGGGAAACTGAAGCGCGGAACGTTCGGTTCGTGCTAGTGACGCGAGAGGAAGGCCGCCGGCGCGCGCGGCCTTCTTCGGCGTTCCAAAGGGACGGAGACTTGATATGAAGACCTACAAGATCGCGGCGATTCCGGGCGACGGCATCGGCGGGGAAGTCGTTTCGGCGGGCGTGGAAGTTCTCGCCGCCATCGCCAAGCGCGACGGGAAGTTCGCCTTCGCGGTCGATCACTTCGATTGGGGCGGCGATTACTACAAGCGCCACGGCCGCATGATGCCCGAGAACGGCCGCGATCTGATCCGCAAACACGACGCGATCCTGTTCGGCTCCGCCGGGCATCCGGATATTCCCGATCACGTGACTTTGTGGGGTTTGCGCCTCGCGATCTGTCAGCCCTTCGATCAATACGCGAATGTCCGCCCGACGCGTATTCTGCCCGGCATCAAATCGCCCTTGCGCGATGTGGGCCCCGATCGGCTCGACTGGGTGATCGTGCGCGAGAATTCGGAAGGCGAATATGCCGGCGTGGGCGGGCGTGCGCATCAAGGCTCGCCCTTGGAAGTCGCGACCGACGTGGCGATGTTCACGCGCGCAGGCGTTGCGCGCATCATGCGCTACGCGTTCAAGCTGGCGCGCTCGCGCCCGCGCAAAAAACTGACCGTCGTCACCAAGTCCAACGCCCAGCGCCACGCGATGGTGATGTGGGACGAGATCGCGGCCGAAGTTGCGGCGGAGTTCCCGGATGTCGCCTGGGACAAGATGCTGGTCGACGCGATGACCATGCGCATGGTGATGAAGCCCGAGACGGTCGATACCGTCGTCGCGACAAATCTTCACGCCGATATTCTATCGGATCTCGCGGCGGCCTTGGCGGGATCGCTCGGTATCGCGCCGACGGCCAATCTCAACCCCGAGCGCGAATTTCCGTCGATGTTTGAGCCGATCCATGGCTCGGCCTTCGACATCATGGGCAAGGGCATCGCCAATCCGATCGGCACGTTCTGGTCGAACGTCATGCTGCTCGAACATATCGGCGAGGCGGCGGCGGCCGCGCGGCTGATGAAGGCGATCGAGCACGTCACCGCCAACCCGCGTTTCCACACGCCCGATCTGGGCGGCAAGGCGCGCACGGTCGAGGTGACGGCGGCGGTGATCGACGCGATCGGCGCCGAGAACGCCTAGTGACGATTGCGTCCGCCAATGCTTGCGCCGCCGCGGCCGGCGGAATTCTGGCCGACGCGAAGCGTGCCGTCGCGGCGCGCGTCGAGGGCTTGACCGGGGCGGCACACGACGCCGAGCAACGCGCGACGCATGGCCTCGCCTGGGTTGCGACCTATGCGACGGCGATCGATCAGGTCGCGCGTTATCTCGCGGCGCTTGAACCGCCCGGCGAACTCGAAACCGATCTCGCCTACGTTCTGCTCGGCGAGTATATGGCGCAGCTCGCGGGCGGCATCCCGATGAGTCAGGGCGAAATCGTCCGGCCCGTCGATCTCGGTTTAACGGCGGCGCAGATCGCGTCGCGCTTGGCGCCGGTCGAGAGTTTTCTGGCCCAGGCGAACACGCCCGAACGGCGCGCGCGCATCGCGCAAGTCTTGGCGGCAGGCCAAGAAGCGCAGGATACGCTCGACGAAACCTTGCGCGCGATGCGCGTGGAGATGCGCAAGTTCAACGCCGCCGAAATCGATGGCAAGGCGCATCGCTGGCATCTCGACAACGCCTATATTCCACTCGACACGATCGGAAAGATGGCGGCGCTGGGCGTGTTCGGGCTGACGCTACCGGAAGAATATGGCGGGCTTGGTCTCGGCAAAGAGTCGATGTGCGTCGTGTCCGAAGAACTCTCGCGCGGTTATATCGGTATAGGCTCGCTTGGCACGCGGTCGGAGATCGCGGGGGAGCTGATTTTGGGCTCGGGCACGCAAGCGCAGAAGCAGCGCTTCCTGCCGGGGATCGCGTCGGGCGCGATCTTGCCGACGGCGGTGTTCACCGAGCCCGATACCGGGTCGGACCTCGCGTCGATCCGCACGCGCGCGGTGCGCGACGGCGATGTCTATAAGGTCTACGGCAACAAGACCTGGATCACCCATCCGGTGCGCGCCGATCTGATGACGTTGCTGGTGCGCACGGATCCCGCAAGCAAGGATCATCGTGGCTTGTCGATGCTGCTGGCCGAAAAGCAGCGCGGGCGCGACGCCGATCCGTTTCCCGCGCAGGGTATGTCGGGCACGGAGATCGAAGTCCTCGGCTATCGCGGCATGAAAGAATACGAGATCGCCTTCGACGGGTTCGAGGTGAAAGCGGAGAACCTGCTCGGCGGCGTGGAGGGCGAGGGCTTCCGCCAGTTGATGCGCACGTTCGAAGCCGCGCGCATCCAAACGGCGGCGCGCGCCGTGGGCGTGGGGCAGGCGGCGCTGGACGAAGCACTCCGCTATGCGAATGCGCGTGTACAATTTGGTCGCAAGATCGCGACGTTCCCGCGCGTCGCCGACAAGATTGCGATGATGGCGGCCGAGCTGCTGGCGGCGCGGGCGTTGACCTATCACGCCGCGCGCGAAAAGGATTCCGGACGGCGCTGCGATCTGGAGGCGGGCATGGCGAAGCTGCTGGCCGCGCGGGTTGCGTGGGCCAATGCCGACAACGCGGTGCAAATCCACGGCGGCAACGGTTTCGCGCTGGAATTCCCGGTGGCGCGCCTGCTGTGCGACGCGCGCATCTTGAGCATTTTCGAAGGGGCCGCCGAGATTCAGGCCCAGATCATCGCGCGCCGTCTGCTCGACGGCGCTAATTGATCGTTACGCGGACGGCCGCAAACCCGGCACGCCGATATCGGGTTTCCCGGCGAAGATCGCGGGATCGACGCCGTGACGTTCGTAGAGCGGCGCCATTTCCGGTGCTGCAAGGAACACGAACTCGCCGTCGCGCCAGAATTCGCGGCCGTCGAAGGCGATCGTCGGGTCGAAGACCTGGCCGCAAATCTCGCCGGGGCCGCGCCCGCACATGTGGAAATGCGCGTAGCGCGGGCTGCCGAACGCGACCGCGGCCCAGCGATGGATGTCGTCCAGCGCCTTGCCCCGGAAGGCGGTGCCGGGATTGATGCCCGCGTGCCAGGAATCGACGGTCAGCGGATCGACGCCGAAATGTGCGCCCACGCGCGCGAAATGCTTCTCGACATGCGCGCCTTGCGCGCCGCCGAACGCGGCGATGGCGCCGTTCGCGATCGTCAGTTCGACCGTACCGTCGAGCGGCTGCACGTCGTCGGGATAGGGATGGGTGTAGGTCGATGTCAGCGCGTGGGTCAGCGCAAGCGTGCCACTGGCGGCGCGCGCCGACAAAGCCGGGAAGATCATCACGGGGAAATTCAACACGGTGAAATTCGCGAAGCGCGACACGTCGAGCCCGCCGGCGAAATCGAATTCGAGCGCGCTACCGGCCGGACAGGCGAGGGTGGCTTTGCGCGAACCCGCGATCGCGTTCAGGAACGCCTGATGCGCGTCCTTCTGGAAACCATAGGGCACGCGCGCGAAGGGTGTTTCCAGATCGGCGGCGTCGAGCACATAGCACATCGTGCGCGATGCCTTGCCTGGCAGATCCTTAAAGCGAATGCGGTCCCCGAAGCGCGACAGGAAGATCGCGTGGTCTACGGTCGTCAAAGCAAGCGAAACGCTTTCCGGCATGTCGTCCGGATCGGCATCGGGTGCGGTCTCGACGATCCGGGCCTTGGCGCCGCGCGCTTCGATGGCGGCGATCAGCCAGGGCGCGACGCGCGGATCGTAATGGCGCTCGCGTGCCGGCTCGACCAACACGGCGACGTCTTCACCCGGCGCCACGCCAAGCGCATTCCCGAGAAGATTGTCGAGCGCTTGGGCGGCGAAGGCGGGGATCGGAATCATGCGAAAACTATAGCGGCGCTGCCGTATCGGACTGGATGATAAATTTTCGGGGATCGATGCGGATTTCTGACGGCATGATGCTTCGGAGGTCTTTAGAAAAACTAACAACGATCTTCATATCCTCTCAGTAAGCGCATGATTTCATTGATTTGCGCTTCAGCTTGAATTCCCCAGGGTCCGCACCGCGCGACGGACTTTGCTGCATTGCAGCGTATAAGTCATAGAAATAGAAGGATAAATCGGGATGTCAAACGCGGCGGCAGCTTGACAGGGGCGCGGTTCGAATTTACCCATTGGGACATCGCGGGGATTCCCTGAAAGCCTTCGTAAAAAGGCACGGAGCGTCCGCCGCCGGCGTCCCTCGTTGAGGGCTAGCGATCGAAAAGGGGGCTCGACCCTTCATATGAATATGCAGCTTTCCAGGCGCGCTTTCCTGGGGAGGACCGGTGCAGGTATCGCCGGGACCGCCCTCGGTGCGCTCGGCTTCGGAGAGGTGGAGTCTGCTTACGCGCAGGCCGTCCGCCCCTTCAAGCTGGCGCGCACCACGGAGACGCGCAACACCTGCACCTACTGCTCGGTAGCGTGCGGGATCATCATGTATTCGATGGGCGACGGCTCGAAGAACGCCAAGTCGGCCGTCATTCATATCGAAGGCGACCCCGACCATCCGGTCAATCGCGGCACGCTGTGCCCGAAGGGTGCCGCCCTTCTCGATTACGTCCATTCGGAAACGCGCCTGAAATATCCGATGTACCGGAAGCCCGGCTCGGACAAGTTCGAGCGCGTGACCTGGGACTTCGCGCTGGATCGCATCGCGCAGCTGATGAAGGCCGACCGCGACGCGAACTTCATCGAGAAGAACAACGACGGCCAGACCGTGAATCGGTGGACGACCACCGGCTTCCTGGCCGCTTCCGCAACGACGAATGAAACGGCGTTCGCGACCTACAAGGTCGTGCGCAGCGCCGGCATGGTGGTGTTCGACAACCAAGCGCGCGTTTGACACGGTCCTACGGTGTCCAGTTTGGGCCCAACATTTGGCCGTGGCGCGATGACGAATGGTTGGAACGATATCAAGAACACCGACCTCGTCGTAATCATGGGCGGTAACGCCGCCGAGGCTCACCCGTGCGGTTTCAAATGGGTGACCGAGGCGAAGGCGCACCGCGGTGCGAAGCTCGTCGTCGTCGATCCGCGTTTCACGCGCTCGGCGGCGGTGGCCGACTATTACGCGCCGATCCGCCAGGGAACCGACATCGCGTTCCTGATGGGCGTGATCAACTACTGCATCCAGAACGACAAGGTGCAGTGGGACTACGTGAAGGCGTTCACGAACGCGTCGTATATCGTGAAGGAAGGGTTCGAGTATTCGGACGGCTTGTTCACGGGCTACGACGAATCGCGTCGCGACTACAACCGCTCGACCTGGGACTACGAGTTCGGGGCGGACGGTTTCGCGGTCGTCGACGAGACGCTGCAGAACCCGCGCTGCGTGTGGAACCTGCGCAAGAAGCATGTCGCGACCTATACGCCCGAGATGGTCGAGCGTATTTGCGGCACGCCGAAGGACAAGTTCGTCGCCGTCGCGAAAATGATCGCGGAGACGTCGGCCAAAGATAAGGTCATGACGTCGATGTACGCGCTCGGCTGGACCCAGCACTCGAAGGGGTCCCAGAACATCCGCGGCATGGCGATGCTGCAGCTGATTCTGGGCAATATCGGCGTGCGCGGGGGCGGCATGAACGCGCTTCGCGGCCACTCCAACATCCAAGGTCTGACCGATATCGGTCTGATGTCGAACCTCATCCCGGGCTATCTGACGCTGCCCACGGAACGCGAGGCCGACATCAACGCCTATATGTCGACCCGCGGCTTCCGGCCCCAGCGGCCGGGACAGATGAGCTTCTGGCAGAACTACAAGAAGTTCTTCGTGTCCTTCCAGAAGTCGATGTGGGGGGCTGCGGCGACCAAGGACAACGACTTCGCCTACGACTATCTGCCCAAGCTCGACGTGCCGGCCTACGACGTGCTGCGCGCGTTCGATCTGATGCACCAGGGCAAGATGAACGGGTATTTCTGCCAGGGCTTCAACCCGCTGCTCTCCTTCCCGAATAAGCGGAAGCTGACGGCGGCGTTGTCCAAGCTGAAATTCCTGGTCGTCTTCGATCCGCTGGAAACCGAAACGGCGCGGTTCTGGGAGAACCACGGCGAGTTCAACGACGTCAATCCGGCGTCGATCCAGACGGAAGTGTTCCAGCTGCCGACCACTTGCTTCGCCGAAGACGAAGGGTCGTTGACCAATTCGTCGCGGTGGATCCAGTGGCATTGGCCGGCGGCCGAGCCGCCGGGCGAGGCCAAGACCGACATCTGGATCATGGCCCAGCTGCATCTGAAGCTGAAGGCGATGTACCGGAAGGACGGGGGCAAGTTCCCCGATCCGATCGTCAACCTGCACTGGCCCTACCGTCTGCCGAACGACCCGCAGCCGGAGGAAATCGCGCGCGAGCTCAACGGCTATGTCGTCGAGAACGTGCCCGATCCGAACGACGCGACGAAGCTCGTCCTTGAAAGGGGCAAGCAGGTTCCGACGTTCGGCGTCCTCCGCGACGACGGATCAACCGCGTGCGGCTGCTGGATCTATGCCGGCATCTACACCGAGGCGGGCAATATGATGGCCCGGCGCGGCACGGCGGATCCCGGCGACACGGGCGCTTATTCGCAATGGGCGTTCTCGTGGCCGGCCAACCGGCGGATCCTCTACAACCGCGCTTCGGCGGACATCAACGGCAAGCCGTGGGATGAAAGCCGGAAGCTGATCTGGTGGAACGGCACGAATTGGGGCGGTTTCGACATCCCCGATATCGCGCCGACGGCGAAGCCCCAGGATGTGGGCCCGTTCATCATGAATCCGGAAGGCGTCTCGCGCCTGTTCACCCGGGGCATGATGCGCGACGGTCCGTTCCCGGTGCACTACGAGCCGTTCGAATCCCCGATCGCCAATCCGATCGCCCCGAAGGTGCGGGGCAATCCGGTGGCGCGCGTGTTCCGCGGGGATATGGAACAGTTCGGCGATTCGAAGGAGTTCCCGTACGCGGCGACCTCCTATCGTCTCACCGAGCATTTCCACTTCTGGACCAAACACGTTTGGGTCAACGCCGTCCTGCAGCCCGAATTCTTCGTCGAGATCTCGGAAGAGCTCGCGAAGGAGAAGAAGATCGCGTCGGGCGGCTGGGTGCGCGTGTGGTCCAAACGCGGGTCCGTGAAGGCGAAGGCCGTGGTCACGAAACGCATCCGTCCGCTCGTCTGCGACGGGAAGACGGTGCATATCGTGGGCATTCCCATTCACTGGGGCTTCACGGGTGCGGCTAAGAAAGGGTTCGGCGCGAATATGCTGACCCCCTTCGTGGGCGACGCGAACATCGAAACGCCGGAATACAAGGCGTTCCTTGTCGACGTCGAACCCATCGCCGGCGCTCAGGTCTAAGGGAGGGAAGATCATGGCAACGCTTCAATCCCAGGACATCGTCCGCCGCTCGGCCACGACGTTCACCCCGCCCGCGGCACGCCACCAGATCAAGGTCGCCAAGCTCATCGATGTATCCAAATGCATCGGGTGCAAGGCGTGCCAGGCGGCGTGCCTCGAATGGAACAATCTGCGTGAAGACGTTGGCGTCAACGTGGGGCAGTATCAAAACCCCCACGATCTGACCGCCAACTCCTGGACGCTGATGCGTTTCACGGAATGGGTGAACCCGGAAACCGACAACCTCGAATGGCTGATCCGCAAGGACGGCTGCATGCACTGCGAGGATCCGGGCTGCTTGAAAGCCTGTCCCTCGCCGGGCGCGATCGTTCAGTACTCGAACGGGATCGTCGATTTCGTCTCCGAGAACTGCATCGGTTGCGGCTACTGCATCAAGGGATGCCCGTTCAACATCCCGCGCATCTCGAAGGCCGATAGCAAAGCGTATAAGTGCACGCTTTGCGTCGATCGCGTGTCCGTCGGTCAGGCGCCGGCTTGCGCCAAGTCCTGCCCGACCCAGGCGATCGTGTTCGGCACCAAGGAAGCGATGCTCGAACATGCCGCGGGTCGCGTGACCGATCTCAAGTCGCGCGGCTACAAGAACGCGGGCATCTACGACCCGCCGGGCGTGGGCGGCACGCATGTCATGTACGTGCTGCATCACGCCGACAAGCCGCAGATTTACGCGAGCCTTCCCAACAATCCGGCGATCAGCCCGATCGTCGGCCTGTGGAAGGGGACCGTGAAATACGCGGGCATGGCGGCTCTCGGTCTGATGGCTGTGTTCGGGTTCATGCACCACGTCGTCGCCGGACCCAACGAGGTCACGGAAGAGGACGAGGAAAACGCGAAGAAACTGAAGGATGCCGCCGAATGAGCAAGACCCATAGCGAGAAATCGTCGACGGTCCAACGCTACTCGGCCGGTGCGCGGGTCAATCACTGGATTACGGCGGGGAGCCTCGTGCTCCTCGCCATTTCCGGCCTTGCCCTGTTCCATCCCAGCCTGTTCTTCCTGACCGCCCTGTTCGGCGGCGGGGAGACGACGCGCGCCGTCCATCCGTGGATCGGCGTCGTGTTGTTCTTCAGTTTCCTCGGGTTGTTCTTCCGCTTCTGGCGCGCGAATCTTTGGAACCGCACCGATAACGTGTGGATGTCCAAGCTTCGCGACGTGCTGGCGGGGAACGAAGAAAATATGCCGGAGATCGGCAAGTACAACGCCGGCCAGAAGCTGGTTTTCTGGTTCATGTCGGCGCTGATCTTGATCCTGATCACCAGCGGCATCGTCGTGTGGGACGAATACTTCTATCAATACACGTCGATCGACCAGAAGCGTTACGCCATCCTGGTCCACTCGCTGGCGGCGATCGCCGCCATCTCGGTCTGGATCGTCCACGTCTACGCGGCGATCTGGGTCAAGGGCACGATCCGCGCGATGACGCGCGGCTCGGTGACCGGCGGCTGGGCTTGGCGCCACCATCGTCAATGGTTGCGCGAATTGGTGGCCGGCAAGGCGACGGGTGCGGGCAAGTAGTAAAATCCTGCACACGCGCTAGTATCTATGCGCACGGGTTCCCCGGTTCCGGGGACCCGAAAACGAGGGCTCGACATGGCGAAAGGCGGAAATCCTCTTCACGATTCGGTACCGATCGGGGAGGAGGCGAAACCGCCTTTCGCGATACTGCCGGACCCGGCTTCGTTGTTCGCCGCCCGGGCCGCGCGGTTCCGGGCCCTGGCGGACGGGCACGAGCTTGGTCCCTATCTTCTCTTCCTCGCCGGTATCGCGGATATCCAGAACGCCCTGATCGGCGGTCTGCCTGCCGTCGCGCCGCCGACGGCCGATGCGCTGGCGCGCGCCGCATCGTTCGGCATGCCGCCGCTGGACCGCAACGCTTTCGTTTACGACGAAACTTATAAAGCGACCTTCGCCAAGCTGCTGGCGGCGGCGGGCAAACTCGACATGCCGCAGGCCGCGCGCGAAGCGCTGGACCGGCTGGCCGCTGCCGACGACGCACGGCGCGAGGAGCTCGCTCGTTCCATGCTTGCGGATTCCGCCGAGGTCGAGTTCCTCGCCGACCATATTTTCGTCGCTGCCGCCTTGCAGGTGCATCTCGCCCGCATGGCCGCGACGCTCGATGCGGACAAGCTTGTCGAGATCGGTCCCGGCGCGTGTCCGTCCTGCGGCGGGCCGCCGGTGTCGTCGATGGTCGTCGGCTGGCAAGGCTCGCATGGCAGCCGTTTCTGCGTGTGTGCGCATTGCGCGACGAAGTGGAACTACGTGCGCATCAAATGCACGCTGTGCGGCGAGACGAAGGGTATCGAGTATCACGAAGTCGACGGGTCGGGCGGCGCGGTGAAGGCGGAGACTTGCGCTTCTTGCGGCGGCTATGTGAAGGCGATGCAGCAGATCAAGCATCCGGACGTCGATCCGGTCGCCGACGACGTCGCGTCGCTGGCGCTCGATATTTTGATGCGCGAAGAAGGCCGACGACGCGGCGCCGTAAACCCCTTCCTGTTCGGCTACTGAGATGGCCCCCGAGGACACCGGCATTTCCCCCCGACGCCGGCTTCCGTCGGTGGATGAGGCGCTGAAAGCGCCCGAAGCTTCGGCGGCGCTTGCCAAGCACGGGCGCACGGCGCTGGTCGATGCGTTGCGCGCTTCCATCGCCGAATTCCGCGCGAAGGGCGAAGGCGCCTCGGCCGCCGACGCCGCGAATGCCGCATCGGCGCTGCTCGACAAGGCCGACCGGCCGCGTTTGCGCGCCGTCTATAACCTCACCGGCACGGTCCTACACACCAATCTCGGCCGCGCCCTGCTGGCCGAGGCGGCGATCGACGCGGCGGCCAACGCCATGCGTTCGGCCGTGGCGCTCGAATACGATCTGGCGACCGGCAAGCGCGGCGAGCGCGACGACATCGTGCGCGAACTTCTGTGCAAGCTGACCGGCGCCGAAGACGCCACCGTGGTCAACAACAACGCGGCCGCCGTGCTGCTGAGCCTCAATGCCATCGGCGCGGGCAAGGAGACGATCGTTTCGCGCGGCGAACTTATCGAGATCGGCGGCGCCTTCCGTATGCCCGACATCATGGCGCGCGCTGGCACGACGCTGGTGGAGATCGGCACGACCAACCGCACCCATGCGAAGGATTACGCGGGCGCCATCGGCGAGCGCACGGCGCTGCTGATGAAGGTCCATACGTCCAACTACCGCATTCAGGGCTTCGTCAAGGAAGTTAGCCCCCGCGAAGTGGCCGAGATCGCCCATGCGCGCGGCCTGCCGATGCTCAATGATCTGGGCTCGGGCACGCTGATCGATCTCGACGGCTACGGGCTCGCACACGAGCCGACGGTGGCCGAAGCGGTCGCGGAAGGGGCGGATCTCGTCACATTCTCGGGCGACAAGCTGCTCGGCGGGCCGCAGACCGGCTTCATCGTCGGCAAGAAGGCGTTGATCGAGAAGATCAACCGCAACCCGATGAAGCGCGCTTTGCGCGTCGACAAAATGCGCCTCGCCGCGTTGGAAGCGACGCTGCGGCTTTATCTCAATCCCGAGAAACTCGCCGAGCGCTTGCCGACAATGCGCTTGATCGCAAGGCCGGTGGCGGAGATCGAAGCCGTTGCGGCGCGCATCGCCGGCCCGATCGGCAATGTGCTGGGGCCGCGTTTCGCGGTGACGCCTATCGTCTGCGAAAGCCAAGTCGGCTCGGGCGCCATGCCGCTCTCGGTCTTGAAAAGCGCGGGGCTGGCGATCAAGGGCCGGCCGCTCGATGCGCTCGCCGCCGCGCTGCGCGAATTACCCGTGCCCGTGATCGGCCGGTTGGACGACGGCGCGCTCGTCCTCGATTGCCGCTGTCTGGAAGACGAGCCTGCGTTCCTGTCCAATTTCGCGAAGCTCGCCTTGCCATGAGCGCGGCACTCGACATCCAGGCGGAGATGGCGCGCGCGCGCGACGCCGCCGATCGCGAGGATTACCAGACCGCTCTCGCGATCTGGGGGCCGCTCGCGCATGCCGGCATCGCGCGTGCCCAGAACAATATCGGCGCTTGTTTCGCCGAAGGCATGGGCGTGGAACGCGACGGCGAACTCGCGCGCAAATGGCTGGAACTCTCGGCGGCGTCGGGCGATCCGATCGGCCAGCGCAATCTTGCCACGCTGTTGTTCCGGGGCGAGCTTGTGCCTATCGATGTGGCGCAAGCCTCCGATCTCTATCGTAAATCGGCCGAGGCGGGCGACGCGCTCGCCCAGGACATGCTGTCCTGGCTGCTGCTCGAGGGCGAGGATTTGCCGACCGATCCGGCCGAGGCCTTGCGCTGGGCAAAGAAGGCGGCGGAGCAGGGTGTCGCCTCGGCGATGACGCGCATCGGCATGATCCATCACAACGCGCTGGGCGTGGACCGCAACCCGGCCGTCGCCGCCCATTGGTGGCGCGAGGCCGCGTCGCGCGGCGACGCCGACGGGCAGGCGATGTACGGCGCCGCGTTGCATCTGGGGGCTGGCGTCAAGCGCGACCCAATCCAAGCGATGGCGTGGTTGCTGCGCGGGGCTGCGAACGGCAGCAAGCTCGCCGAGCCTTTCCTGCCGACCGCGCAAGCGGCGTTGGACGAAGCGGGCATGGCCGAGGCGCAACGGCGCGCCCATGAATCTTTGCCGCCGGTGGCGCCATGATCGTCGGTACCGCGGGCCATATCGACCACGGCAAGACTTCGCTGGTGCGCACGCTCACCGGCGTCGATACCGACCGCCTCAAGGAAGAAAAGACGCGCGGCATTTCGATCGAACTCGGTTTCGCCTATCTGCCCGCACCCGACGGGCAGATCGTCGGCTTCGTCGACGTGCCGGGGCACGAGAAACTCGTCCACACGATGCTGGCCGGGGCGAGTGGCATCGATTTCGTCGTGCTGGTCGTCGCGGCCGATGACGGCATCATGCCGCAAACGCGCGAACATCTCGCCATCGTCGAGTTGCTCGGCATCAAGCGTGGTTTGGTCGCGCTGACAAAGATCGACGCCGTCGCCGAAGATCGAGTTGGCGAGGTGACGCGCGAGATCGAAAACGCGCTGGCCGATACACGGCTTGCGGGCGCGCCGGTCCATCCGGTGTCGTCGATAACGGGGCAGGGGATCGCCGAGTTGAAGGCGGCGTTGTTCGAGGTCTCGGCCGCGATCCCGCGCCGGCCCGATGACGGACGCTTCCGCTTGGCCGTCGATCGCTGTTTCGCGCTGGCGGGGGCGGGTACGGTCGTCACCGGCACCGTATTGTCGGGCCGCGTGAAGGTCGGCGATGCCGTCGTCGTCAGCCCTTCGGGGCTGGCCGCGCGCGTGCGCTCGATCCATGCCCAGAACCGCGCGGCCGAGGAAGGCCGCGCGGGCGATCGTTGCGCCTTGGGCCTGACCGGTGCCGATATTTCAAAAGATGCGATCTCGCGCGGCGATGTGGTGCTCGACGGCGCGTTGCACGCGCCGACCGATCGGATCGACGCCGAATTGACCGTGATGCGCGGCGAACCCAAGCCGGTCGGCCAGTGGATGCCGGTGCGCCTGCATCACGCCTCGGTTTCGGTGCCCGCGCGTATCGTGCTGCTCGACGATGCGGACGTGACGCCGGGCAAGACGGCGCCCGTGCAGATCGTGCTTGAAGCGAAGATCGCGGCCGCCGTGGGCGATCGCTTCGTCATCCGCGACGTCTCGGCGCAACGCACGATCGGCGGCGGTCGCTTTCTCGATCTGCGTGCGCCCGCGCGCAAACGCCGTACGCCCGAACGGCGCGCCCAGCTCGAGGCGCTGTCGCTCGCCGATCCCGCCCAGGCGCTGGCCGCGTTGCTGGAATTGCCGCCCTATAACGTCGATTTCGGCGCCTTCGCGCGCGACCGCGTTCTCGCCGCCGATCATGCCGACGCAATCGCCCGTTCGTTGGGCGTCGTGCGTTTCGCCGCGTCGGGCGGCGAAATCGCGATCTCGGCGCCGAATTGGACCAAGCTGCGCGAAGATATCCGGCGCGTGCTCGAGACCTATCACAAGGACAATCCCGATTTGCCGGGCATCGGGCTCGAACGTCTGCGCATGCAGATGGACATCAAGCTTGCCGCACCGTTCTTCCTGACCGCGTTGCGTGCGATGGCGAAGGCGGGCGAAATCTCGCTCGACGGCGCTTGGGTGCGCTTGGCGACGCACGAGGGCAAGCTGACCGCGAGCGACGAGAAGCTTTGGGCTTTGATCTCGCCGTTGCTTTCAGGTGCCGAGCGTTTCCGGCCGCCGCGCGTGCGCGATATCGCCGGATTGTTGATCGTTCAGGAAACCGAAATACGCCGATTGCTGAAGCTGCTCGGCCGCATGGGCAAGGTCGACGAGGTCGCGCACGACCATTTTTTCCCGCGCGAGACCGTGTCGGAAATGGTCGATATCTGCGTCGATATCTCCGCCAAGGCCAAGGATGCGAATTTCACCGCAGCGCAACTGCGGGACCGGCTCGACAACGGCCGCAAAGTCGCGATCCAGATTCTCGAGTTCTTCGATCGGCACGGCGTCACCCTGCGCAAGGGCGATTTGCGCCGGCCCAACCCGCACCGGCTTGATCTGTTCCGTAAGCTGGGGCAAGAAGAAGGCAAATCGAACGTGCTTAAGATCGGAAGAGACTCGTCCCCGGTGGGGCGTCCGGGCTTCAAACCCGGGTGGGGCCGCGAGCCGGTCCTAGGTGGGTTCGACTCCCATTCTCTTCCGCCAATTTCCGGGGCGCCAACATCCCGAGGCGCACGATGAGCGCATATCTCGCATCGCTGCGCCAAGCGACCGAGGCGGCGGCGAAAGACGAAGACGCGTATCGGCGCGAGGCCGCGGCGAAGATCGCCGCTCTCGAAACCGCGCGCAGCCACGCGTTCCGGCGCCTCAATCTGATGACCCGCATCGCCGAGGTGGTGGGCGCCGTGGAGCGCGACGATCAAGCGAGGGAGAGTGCCCGCCTTTCGCTCGCCGATCGCTTGGACTGGGCGCCGAACGCGACCGGCGGGCGTAAAGAGGCGCTCGACGCGTTTGTGCCGGTTGCGCAAGCTTTGCGGGTTGGCGACGCCGCCGCGACCGCGGCCGAACTCGCGAAGTTCGAGGCGTGGTACGAAACGCGCTTTGGCTCGTCGTTCTGGGAATTATTCGCGAACAACATGCCGGAGACACCGCGTGTCGACTACTAGGGCGAAGTCCAAGGCCAACGATTTCGAAACCTGGATCAAGCGGGAATTCGCTGAGACGGGCGAATTCACCGCCTTGATCGTGCTGGTCGATATCGACGCCAAGGCGGTGACGCCGCTGTGTTCGACCTATTTCAATGTCATCGGCGACGAGATCGAGTGGAGCGATATCGTCGTGATGTTCGCCGGCTCGGGCGCTGAATGGACCGGTGCTTCGTTCTTCCCGGTCACCGCGCGCGATGGCGGCGGCCCGCTCGACAATCCGACCGCGCGTTTGCAACTGCGTGCGTTGGAGATGCGGATCGACGAAGATCGCCTCGTGCTCAACGACGGCAATTTCTTCGACAAATGGGGACGGCGCCTCAAAATCGAGGAAGCCTGATGCGGCGCGCGTTGCGCATCGTCGATACCGGCGTGCGCGCATCGCGCTGGAACGTCGCGGCGAGCGCCGCGCTTGCCGAGAGCGGCGGCGAAGGTTTGCTGCGCTTCCACCGCTACGTGCCATGCGTGTTGCTCGGCAACGGCCAGAAACTCGCCGATGCCGCGCGCAAAGGCCCATGGGAGATCGCGCGCCGCGTGACCGGCGGCGGGGCGGTCTATATGGACCCCGGTATCCTTGCCTGGGATCTGTTCGTCGACGGGCGCGATCCGAATGCTTTGGCTGCGACCGTCGGCAAAGCGATCGCGGCGGCCGCGATCCGGCTGGGGGCCGCCGCCGATTACGTTCCGCCGCATGACGTGCGCGTGGCCGGCGAGAAGATTTCGGGCTGCAGCGGTCTCGTTTCCGGTTCGCGCTTGATGCTTCAAGGCACGCTGGTCGCGACGTTGGATCGCGAGGCCTTCGCCAAAAGTCTGGTGATGCCCGGCTCGATGCGCGTGGCATCGCTGTCGGAGTTTCTGACGCCGCTGCCGCCGATGGACGCGATCATGGAAGCGGTCGCTGACGCGCTTTGCGCGGGCTTGGATCGGACGGCGGCGCCCGGCGATCTGACCGATGCGGAGAACGCGGCGATCGAAACCGCGTATCGCGGCGAGATCGGCACGGATGCGTTCGTGTTCGGGACGGAGGCGTCATGCGCCGCCTTTTGATCGTGTTGATGAACACCGATCCGCGCAACCCGGAAGAATTGGGCGCGCCGTTCTATCACGCGTCCGTCGCCGCCGCGATGGACTATCCGGTCGACGTCGTCTGCACGGCGACGGCCGGCAAGCTGTTGCTGAAGGGGGTCGCCGAGCATCTCCGTACGCGCCCCGACAGTCCGCGCACCGTGCTCGATTGGATCCGCGAGGCGCATGGGCACGGCGTGAAATTCTGGGCGTGCCCGGCGAATCTGGAGCTGTTCGGCGTCACCAAGGACGATCTGATCCCCGAATGCGCGGGCTTGATGGGGGCGGCCGCCATGATCGAGCAGATCATGGAAGGCGACGGGCGCGTATTGACGTATTAGGATCGCGCCATGGCGACGATCGACGGCATCGAGTATCCCGAACATCTCCATTACGACGTCGATAACCAGATCTGGTACGAAGATTTGGGCGACGGCACGTTGCGCGCCGGGTTTACGCCGATTTCGATCTCGCTGGCGGGGGACGTATTGGTCTTCACGCCCAAGCGCGTGGGCCGGGATTTCGAGAAGAACCGCTCCTTCGCCACGATCGAATGCGGCAAATGGGTCGGGGCGGCGCGGGCCGCGTTCCCCGGTATCGTCGTCGCCGCCAATCCTGAACTCGATAATCGGCCGAAATTCCTGAACCTCGATGCGTTCGGCAAAGGCTGGATGCTGATCGTCCGCCCGTCGATCCCGAATTGGGCGGACGGTCTCGTCACCGGCAAGGCGGTACAGACGGCTTTCAAGGATTGGATCGACGCCGAGAGCTACAAGGATCGGACCGAAGGATGATGCCGGCGGCCGACATCATCCGGCACGACATCGTCCTGATCGGCGGCGGCCACGCGCATGTTCAGGTGATGACCGCCTTCGGTATGGATCGGCCGGCCGGCGCGCGGCTTACGCTCGTCACCGATCGATTACTGACACCCTATTCCGGCATGCTGCCCGGTCATATCGCGGGTACCTATACGCATGACGAGGTGCATATCGATCTATGGCGCCTGGCGCGCGCGACAGGCACCCGGCTGATCCATGCGCCCGCGACCGGTATCGATCTTGCCGAGAGACGGGTGAATTTCGCGGATCGGCCGGCATTGAGTTTCGACACGTTGTCGATCGATGTCGGAATCACGCCAGATGTCTCGAGCATTCAAGGCGCCGCCGACCACGCCCTGCTGGTCAAGCCGATCTCGACCTTCCTGGAGAAATTCGAGGCGGCTTTGCGCGCCACTCCGCGCCCCAAGCGCTTCGCCATCGTCGGCGGCGGGGCGGCGGGGTTCGAGCTTGCCTGCGCCTTGAAAGCGCGGCTCGCGCGCGAGGGGATCGCCGACGCCCAAGTCGCGCTGCTGAGCGGTGCTAAACTGATGCCTACGCTCAATATGGGCGTACGTCTGCTGGCACGCTTGGCGCTGCGCCGCTACGGGATCGATTTTCTCAGCGGCTTTCGCGCCGCCGAGGTGACGGCGCAGGGCGTTCGCGCCGAAGACGGGCGCTTCCACGACGCCGATCTCGTGCTCGTCTCGACGGCGGCGCGCGCGCCGTCCTGGCTCGCCAAGACAGGGCTCAAACTGGCGCCGGATGGGTCGCTCGCCATCGGGCCCACCTTGCAGGTCGACGGCCGCGACGACGTGTTCGCCGTCGGCGATTGCGCGACGAGGGAAGACGACCCGCGCGAGAAGGCGGGTGTGTTCGCCGTGCGCCAAGGCCCGATCCTCGCGCGGAATCTTCGCGCGCGCGCGACTGGCGGCGCGCTCGAATCGCACAAGGCGCAGAGGGATTTCCTGGTTTTGCTCAATACCGGCGACGGCAAGGCGATCGCGGGGCGCGGGCGCTATTTCGCCGGGGCGGGGGCGCGGCTCTGGCGCTGGAAGGATTCGATTGACCGGCGTTTCATGGCGATGTTCGCCGAGTTCGGGCGCGAGATGGCGCGGCCCGCGACGGCGGACGAAATCGCATCGGGCGGCGCCATGCGGTGCGCAGGCTGCGCCGCAAAAATCGGACCCGATCCGCTGGCGCGCGCCTTGTCCCGTTTGCCGGCGGCGCCGGCACCGCGCGACAAAATTCTACTCGGCCTGGGCGACGATGCGGCGGCGACGGAAGTTGCACCCGGTGCGGCGCAAATCGAAACAATCGATCAGATTTCGGCGATGATCGCCGATCCGTATGTGTTCGGCGAGATCGCGGCCTTGCACGCAATCAACGACGTGCTGGCGATGGGCGGCGACCCCACGCGCGCTTTGGCGCTGGCGACCGTGCCGCGCGCGCAGCCCCGTGCCGTGGAATCCGATCTGGTCGCCTTGCTGGCGGGCGCGCGCCGGACACTCGACGCGCAACGCATCGCGCTGGTCGGGGGCCATTCGGGCGAAGGCGAGGGGCTTGCCTTCGGTTTGTCGGTGGTGGGGCGCGCCGCCCCCGAAGCGCTAAAACCCAAGACCGGCCTGATCGCGGGCGATGTCCTGATCCTAACCAAGCCGATCGGCGTGGGGTTGATCATGGCGGCCGATATGCGCGGCGCCGTCCGCGCGTCGGTCGCGACGGCGGCGATCGACGCGATGCGCCGGTCCAACGCCGATGCGTTGTCGGTCCTTGCCCTCATCGCGCACGCCATGACCGACGTGACCGGCTTCGGTCTCGCGGGACATCTGATGGAGATGCTGCGCCCCGGCCGATTGGAAGTGCGCCTCGATCTGGGCGCAATCCCGCTGCTACCGGGGGCGTTGGATCTCGCCAAGGCAGGGTATCGCTCGACGTTGACGGCGCAGAACGCGGTACAAGGCGGAATGCTACGCCGGGAGGAGAACGGCGCACTGCCCGATACGGTCGAAGAATCGTTGCTTTTCGACCCGCAGACTTCGGGCGGGCTGCTCGCCTCGGTGCCCGAGACGACGGCGAAGCAAGCGCTCGCATCGTTGCAGGCGGCCGGCTACGCGCAATCCGCGATCATCGGCCGCGTCTATCCGCGCGACACGCTCGACGTGGCGATCTTCTGCCGCGGCAACCTCGGCTAGGTCGCCGCGGCAAGATCGTCAGATCGATTTCGACGTGATCGTGTAGGCGAAACTGTCGGGATCGAGGCAATCCAGACGTTCGCCCGCCAGCTCGGCCTGCGGATACATCAGGAATTCGATCTTCGGCCCCTTGGAACCCGGCAAGGCAACGTCATGCGCGACGTTGTAGGCGGCCCAGTTCATCTCCCATGCGCCGAACAATGCCTTGCGCGCCGACACGACGACCGCGTTGTCGATGGCGAGCTTGCCCGGCGGTTCCTCCAAGATCACCTTGCGCACGTCGGCGGGATCGACCGGCGTCCAGCCGAAGCCGTCCAGCCACACTTCCGCGCGGCAATGCTGGGCGCGGGTGATGTTGGCCGAGCCGGCGCCCAGGCTGCGATAGCCGAAAGCCGACGGCGCCACGCGCAGTCCGTAGACGTCGCGCGCGGGCAATCCCGCGGCGCGAGCGAGGCCGACATACAGCGCGTTCAGATCGGCGCATTTGCCGGTCAGATCGCCGATTTCCAGCATGTTCTTGACGTTGCCGATGCCGCAGCCGCGCGTCGCCGGATTGCGCGCCGTGTTCTCGACGATCCATTGATAGATCGCCTCGGCTTTGGCGATGTCGGTCGTCTTACCCGCCGTGATGCGGTCGGCGGTCGTCTTGACGATGCCATCGGTCGCGATCAACTCGGTCGCCGACAGGTTCAGCGCGCGCTCCTCGGCCGTGAGTTGCGGCACATTCGCGGGCTTCGTCAGGTCGATCGCCCGATCGCGCGTGGCGAAGCGGCTGACGACTTCCACGACCGGCGCGCGTTCGGACGGATCCCATTCGACATGCAGGAATTCCGCGCCGTATTTTGCGTCCTTCTTGACCGTCATCGCCTTGGCGTTGCCGGTCCAAGTGCTGCCCTCGGGGCGGAACCAATCCTGCGCCGTGAAACTCGGCAGCGGGATCCAGGCTTGGGCCTGGCCGTTCTTGGCGTCGATCTTCAGCGATGTCGTTATTTCGAAGTTGCGCCAAGCCCCCGGCCGCGGGGCGAGCGGGGCGGGGCTTTGCGCGGCGGCGAAGCGCGGCGCCAGCGCGCCGGCGGCCAAAGCGGCCGTGCCCATCAACAGTTTGCGGCGATCGGTCGAGATCATTTTCTGTCTCCCATCGTTATAGGCCCTTCGATGGCGGATGCGCCGATTGGCGTCCGCGCACCGGTCTCCCGGGGCCGATTTTGGATGAACCGCAGCTTGGCCGTTGGGAACCGCACGAAGGCGGTTTTCGTCGCCCCGACACGCGGGGACCGGCGGCACAGCGCTACCGTGAACTCTAGGTACGGTCGAATTCCAAGTCAATCACCGGCGGATCTCTACAATTTTACACACTTCGTTACGCCGCTTGTCGGTGCGGTCATGAGACAGTTTGGTCGTTCCAGTCGATGTTTTCCTTTGCAGCAGAAAGCTGCGTTTCAACGGCGCCGAAGCGCCAAGGAGTGTCAGATGTCCGTTTCTTCCTTGAACGGCTACAACGCCTACAATCCGCTCGCGGCCGCCTTGGCCAAAAGCGGGGCTTCTACGAAGGCGACCAGCCAAGTGTCGTCCGAGATCGACGCGCTGGCCAAATCGTCGAGCACAAGCAGCACGCCGCCCGATCCGAAAGCGATGCGCGCGGCGATCGACAAGCAACTCGCCTCGGACGTGCAGTCCGGCACGATCAGCCAAGACGATGCCGACAAGATCACGGCCGCCCTCGACAAGTTCGAGGCCAACATGAAGGCGAATGGGCCCCAGGGTGGCGGGCGCCCGTCGGGACCTCCGCCGGGCGGTGGTGCGGGCGGTCCGCCGCCGGGCGGCGGGGCGCAAGGCGCATCGGGATCGTCGTCCAAATCGGCGCTCGAGGAACTGACCGAGTTGCTCAAATCCTCGACCGACGACGAGGACGAAGAAGATTCGACCGATCTGTCGAGCTATCTCGCCGATCTGATGAATTCGAAGAAGGTCGATATCTCCGCTTGATGCGTGCCTGCGCGGCGGTGGCTTCATTGCCGCCGCCGCGCTACGATCCTGCCCGGGAGCGGAACGGGGCATGATCGACAAGCTCGAATTTCTGATCGCTTTGGCGCAGGAGAAGCATTTCGGCCGTGCCGCGGAGGCGAGCCGCGTGACCCAGCCGACCTTCTCGGCCGCGATCAAGCAACTTGAAGACACGCTGGGCGTTCTGCTCGTCAATCGCGGGGCGCGCTTCCACAGCTTCACGCCGGAAGGCGAGCGCGTGCTGGAATGGGCGCGGCGCATCGTCGGCGATTCCCGCGCCATGCGGCAGGAAGTCCGCGCGCTCAAACACGGCCTCGCCGGGCATTTGAAGATCGCGGCCGTGCCCACGGCGCTCGCCATGGTCGCGTCGTTGACGACGCCATTCCGCCAGCGCCATCCCGAAGTGACCTTCACGATCGTCTCGCGAAATTCTGTGGAAATTCTCGGCTTGCTCGAAAATCTCGAAATCGACGCCGGCCTTACCTATGTCGACAACGAACCGATCGGCAAGGTGCAGACCGTGCCGCTTTATCGCGAACATTACGTGCTGCTCACCTCGGCCGATGCGCCGCTGGGCGATCGTGATAGTGTGACTTGGGCCGAGGTCGGCAAAATTCCGCTGTGTCTGCTGACGCAGGACATGCAGAACCGTCGCATCGTCGACCATATGTTGCGCGCTGCGGGCGAGCCCACGCCGCCGACGCTTGAATCCAATTCGATGATCGTCCTGTTCGCCCATGTGCGCACGGGACGTTGGGCAAGCGTCATGCCCGCCAAGCTCGCCGAGACTTTGGGCCTGACGCAGACGATCCGCGCCATTCCGATCACCGGGGATGAAACCCATCCGACGATCGGGTTGGTCGTGCCGCATCGCGAGCCGATGACGCCGCAAACGGCGGCCCTGGTGGTGGAAGCGCGCGCCTTGGCACAAGCCCTGGGGGAACGCTGAGCGGCGATAGGTTTTTGCTATCGCACCATGGGATTGATTTATTGACCATTTTCGGGGCTCGGGCGGATGATTCACGCCGGGAGGGAGCCCCGAATGACCTGGGACAACGCGCGCGCCGACGCGATTATCGAAGCGTATAAGGCGTTGGACGGGGCAGCGTTGCCCATCCTCCACGCGCTGCAAAAGGAATTCGGCTATATCGACGACGCGGCGATCGAGCCGGTCGCCAAAGCGTTGAATTTGAGCCGCGCCGAAATTCATGGCGTCGTGACCTTCTATCACGACTTTCGTAAGACAAAGCCGGGCCGCCATGTGCTGCGCGTCTGCCGCGCCGAAGCCTGCCAATCGCGCGGCGCGGACGCGCTTGTCGAGCATGCGGCCGTGCGCGCCAAAGGCCACGATGCGGCGCTGACGCTCGAACCCGTTTTCTGCTTGGGCCTGTGCGCGACGGCGCCCGCCGCGATGCTCGATGGCGAGTTGTATGGGCGCCTCACGCAAAAGCGGCTCGACGCGCTGATCGACGGGTGCGTGCGATGAGGGGTTTGCGCTTTTTCTTACCGCGCGATGCGGGCGCTTTGGCCGTTGGTGCCGACGGTGTCGCGAGAGCTTTGCATACGACGGCGCAAGCGCGCGGTCTGGCCATCGAGCTCGTGCGCACCGGCTCGCGCGGGCTTTATTGGCTCGAACCGATGCTCGAACTCGAAACGCCGCGCGGGCGCATCGCATTCGGCGCGGTCGAAGTGGGCGACATCGCTGCGATCCTCGACGCCGTGATCGCCGACAAGCCGCATGCGAAGTCGCTGGGCCCGACGGACGCGATCCCGTTTCTGGCGCGCCAAACGCGCTTGACGTTCAAACGCTGCGGCGTCGTCGATCCTTTGGCGCCGGTCGCGTTCAAGGGGCTCGACGCCGCGCGGCGCTTGGGCGCCCAAGCGACGATCGACGCCGTGACGCAATCGGGTTTGCGCGGGCGGGGCGGAGCGGGGTTCCCGACCGGCATCAAGTGGAACACGGTGCGCGCGGCACAAGGCGAGCGCAAATACATCGTCTGCAACGCCGACGAAGGCGATTCCGGCACCTTCGCCGATCGCATGTTGATGGAAGGCGATCCCTTCGCGCTGATCGAAGGCATGGCGATTGCCGGTTTCGCAGTCGGCGCGACGAAGGGCTTCGTCTATATCCGCTCCGAATATCCACATGCGATCGCAACACTGGACGCCGCCTTGCGCATCGCGCGCGCGAACAGGCAGCTCGGGCCCGATTTCGATATCGAGATCCGTGTGGGCGCGGGCGCTTATGTCTGCGGCGAGGAGACGGCTTTGCTCGAAAGCCTGGAAGGCCGCCGGGGCACGGTGCGCGCCAAGCCGCCATTGCCGGCGCATCGCGGCTTGTTCGGCATGCCCACGGTCGTCAACAACGTGATCTCGCTCGCGACCGTGCCGTGGATTTTGGCGAACGGCGCCGAGGCATATCGCGATTTCGGCATGGGCAAGTCGCGCGGCACGATGCCGATTCAGTTGGCGGGCAACGTCAAACATGGCGGCCTGTACGAAACCGCCTTCGGCGTCACCTTGGGTGCGTTGGTCGACGAGATCGGCGGCGGCACGGCGACCGGCCGTCCGGTGCGCGCGGTTCAGGTCGGCGGGCCGCTCGGCGCCTATTTCCCGCGCGCGTTGTTCGACACGCCCTTCGATTACGAAGCCTTCGCCGCGCGCGACGGGTTGATCGGCCATGGCGGTATCGTCGTGTTCGACGACGGCGTCGATATGGCCGCACAGGCGCGCTTCGCGATGGAATTCTGCGCGCATGAATCCTGCGGCAAATGCACGCCGTGCCGTATCGGTTCGACGCGCGGCGTGGAGACGATCGACAAGATCGTCGCCGGGCAGGATCGCGCGGCAAACACGGCTTTGCTCGAGGACCTCTGCCAGACGCTGAAATTCGGCTCGCTTTGCGCCTTGGGCGGTTTCACGCCCTATCCGGTGCTGAGCGCGCTGCACCACTTCCCCGAATATTTCGGCGCGGGCAAGTCGCGCCAAGCCGCCGAGTGAGGGACCGCGTATGGGCCTGATCCACGAAACCGATTACGGCACGAAGCCCAGCGCTTCAGCGAAGATCGTGACGCTCACCATCGACGGTACCAAGATCGAAGTCGCCGAGGGCACATCGATCATGCGCGCGGCGATGGAGGCGGGCATCCAGGTCCCGAAGCTTTGCGCCACGGATACGCTCGACCCGTTCGGTTCGTGCCGTCTGTGTCTTGTGGAAATCCAGGGCCGTAACGGCACACCCGCTTCCTGCACCACGCCGGTCGCGGAAGGTCTGGTCGTCTCGACCCAGACGCCACGCCTGAAGCAGCTCCGGCGCGGGGTGATGGAGCTTTATATCTCCGATCACCCGCTCGATTGCCTGACATGTGCCGCCAACGGCGATTGCGAGTTGCAGGACATGGCGGGCGCCGTGGGATTGCGCGAAGTCCGCTACGGCTACGAGGGCGAGAACCATCTCGGCCTCGCCAAGGACGAGAGCAATCCATACTTCACCTTCGACTCTTCGAAATGCATCGCCTGCTCGCGCTGCGTGCGGGCGTGCGAGGAAACGCAAGGTACGTTCGCGCTGACCATCGAAGGGCGCGGCTTCGGCTCGCGTGTGTCGGCGGGGGCCGGCGATACGTTCCTGGAATCGGATTGCGTATCCTGCGGCGCTTGCGTGCAAGCCTGCCCGACCGCGACGTTGACCGAAAAATCGGTCATCGAGATCGGCCAACCCGAGCATTCGGTGGTCACGACCTGCGCCTATTGCGGCGTGGGTTGCTCATTCAAGGCCGAGATGCGCGGGCAGGAAGTTGTACGCATGGTGCCGTACAAGGACGGCAAGGCCAATCGCGGCCATTCCTGCGTCAAAGGCCGCTTCGCGTGGGGTTACGCGACGCATAAGGATCGGATTTTGAATCCGATGATCCGCGCCAAGATCACCGATCCGTGGCGCGAGGTGAGCTGGGACGAGGCGCTTGCGCACGCCGCATCGGAGTTCAAGCGCATCCAATCGAAGTACGGCCGAAACGCGGTGGGCGGGATCACGTCGTCGCGTTGCACGAACGAAGAAACCTATCTGGTGCAGAAGCTCGTTCGCGCGGGCTTCGGCAACAACAACGTCGATACTTGCGCGCGCGTTTGCCATTCGCCCACGGGTTACGGGCTATCGACGACCTATGGCACGTCGGCCGGGACGCAGGATTTCGATTCTGTCGAGCATGCCGATGTCGTGGTCGTGATCGGCGCCAACCCGACCGATGGGCATCCGGTCTTCGCGTCGCGCTTGAAAAAGCGTCTGCGCGAAGGCGCTAAGCTGATCGTCATCGATCCGCGCCGTATCGATCTGGTGCGCACGCCGCATGTCGAAGCGGCGCATCATCTGCCGCTGCGCCCCGGTACCAACGTGGCGGTGCTGACGGCATTGGCGCATGTCATCGTCACCGAAAGTCTGGTGAACGAGGCTTTCGTGCGCGCGAATTGTGATCTCGCGGAGTTCGATCGCTGGGCCGCGTTCGTGGCCGAGGAACGCAACAGCCCGGAAGAGGTCGCAAAATTCGCGGGCGTTGCGGCCGAAACGATCCGTGCCGCCGCGCGGCTTTACGCCACCGGGGGCAACGCCGCCATCTACTACGGGTTGGGTGTCACCGAGCATAGCCAAGGCTCGACCGCGGTCATGGCGATCGCGAATCTGGCCATGGCGACGGGCAATATCGGTCGGCCGGGCGTGGGCGTGAATCCGCTGCGCGGCCAGAACAACGTGCAGGGGGCCTGCGACATGGGCTCGTTCCCGCACGAGCTGTCGGGTTATCGCCACGTGTCGGACGATGGTGCGCGCGCGATGTTCGAAACCCTGTGGGGTGTCACGCTCGACAAAGAGCCGGGCTTGCGCATTCCCAATATGCTCGATGCGGCCGTGGACGGCGCGTTCAAGGGGCTCTACATCCAGGGCGAGGATATCCTGCAATCCGATCCCGATACGCACCATGTCGCGGCGGGGCTCGCCGCCATGGAATGCGTGATCGTGCAGGACCTGTTCCTGAACGAGACCGCGAACTACGCCCATATCTTCCTGCCGGGTTCGACCTTTCTGGAGAAGGACGGCACCTTCACCAACGCCGAACGGCGCATCCAGCGCGTGCGCAAGGTAATGGCGCCGCGCAACGGTCTGGGCGATTGGGAAGTCACGCTCGCCTTCGCCAAGGCGCTCGGCTTCGCGATGGATTACGCGCATCCGTCGCAGATCATGGACGAGATCGCGGCCGTGACGCCGACGTTCAAAGGCGTGTCCTACGCGAAGCTGGACGAACTCGGCTCGGTCCAGTGGCCGTGCAACGACAAAGCGCCGGAAGGCACGCCGGTCATGCATGTCGGCGGTTTCGTGCGCGGCAAGGGAAGATTCGTAATTACGGAATACGTCGCGACGGACGAGCGCGTCGGCCCGCGTTTCCCGCTGCTTCTGACCACCGGCCGTATTCTGAGCCAGTATAATGTCGGCGCCCAAACGCGACGGACCGCGAATGTCGTGTGGCACGAGGAGGATCGTCTCGAGATCAATCCGCACGACGCGGAAGTTCGGGGCATTCGGGACGGCGATTGGGTCGCCGTGCGCAGCCGCGCGGGCGAGACCGCATTGCGCGCGCTGATCACCGATCGTGTCGCGGCCGGCGTCGTCTACACCACGTTCCACCATCCCGACACGCAAGCTAATGTCGTCACCACCGATTATTCGGATTGGGCCACGAACTGCCCCGAATACAAGGTGACGGCGGTGCAATGCATGCCGTCCAACGGACCGAGCGATTGGCAATCGCGCTATCGCGCGCATGCCGATCGGTCGCGGCGTATCGCCAAACCGGCGGAGGTGGCCGAATGACCGGCGCATTCAAGCCCGCGCAACCCGTTGCCAATGAAGTGTGGCGCGGCGATGCGCCGCGATCGGGCTCGCGCTACGTGCCCGAGGAAACGGCGATCGCCTTCACATACGATCGCGCGACCCACGCCGTGATGATGGCGAGCCCCGCAGATCTCGAGGATTTCGCCCTCGGTTTCTCGCTGAACGAAGGAATCGTGGCGGCGCCGGCGGAGATCGAGGAACTCGAAATTCGTCCGACGGCGGAGGGGATCGAACTGCGTATGGCGCTGGCGGAACCGCGCGCCGACGCCTTCGTCGAGCGTCGCCGCTATATGGCGGGGCCCACGGGCTGCGGCTTGTGCGGCATCGACAGTTTGAAGGAAGCGACCAAGACGCCGCCGGTCGTGACCGCCGATGTCCACGTGAGCGTCGCCGATATTCGCGCGGCGGTCGCGGCGTTGCCTGCCGCACAATCGCTGCATCGCCTGACCCATGCCGCACACGGCGCCGCATTCTGGACGCGCGGCGAAGGACTGGTCGCGTTGCGCGAAGACGTCGGCCGCCACAACGCGCTCGACAAGCTGGCGGGTGCCTTGGCGCGCGAAGGCCGCAAGGCCGAAACGGGAATCGTCGCGCTGACCAGCCGCGTGTCGGTCGAACTTGTGCAGAAAGCCGCGATGATGGGGGCTCCCGTGCTCGTCGCCGTATCGGCGCCGACGGCGCTGGCGATCCGCACCGCCGAGGCGGCAAGGATCACGCTGATCGGGATCGCGCGCGACGACGGATTCGAGGTCTTCACGCATGGCGGGCGGATAATCGAGGGCGAGGCCCGCGATGTCGCATGAAAAGCTCGTCCATATGGCCAACCAGATCGGCAAGTTCTTCGCCCATCAGGGTGAACGGGCGCCCGCCGAAATCGCGATGCACTTGAAGAAGTTCTGGGCGCCCAGTATGCGGGCGGAGATTGTGGCCCATCTCGACGCGGGTGGATCGGGCCTTGATCCGTTTGTGCGCCAAGCGGTCGAGACGCTGCGCAATTAAGCAAAACTTGCCCCGTGCGCCGACACCGGCAATAAGGGTTATCCGCCTATCCGGGAGCCCTAGATGACCGTCCGTATCGTCGACGTCCGCGAAGTCACCAAGCCGATCGCGTCGCCCATCCGCAATGCCTATATCGATTTTTCGAAGATGACGTCGAGCCTGGTGGCGGTCGTCACGAATGTGGAGCGCAACGGCAAAACGGTCGTTGGCTACGGCTTCAATTCGAATGGGCGCTACAGTCAAGGCGGCTTGATCCGCGAGCGTTTCGCCGATCGCCTGAAGGAGGCCGATCCCAAATCGCTGCTCGACGCGACGGGCGAGAACATCGACCCGGACAAAGCCTGGGCGGCGATGATGAAGAACGAGAAGCCGGGCGGGCACGGCGAACGTTCGGTCGCGGTCGGCACGCTCGACATGGCGATCTGGGATGCGGTCGCCAAGATCGCAGGCAAGCCGCTGTTCCGCCTGCTTGCCGAACGGCATGGCCGCACGGCGAACCCGCGCGTCTTCGTCTACGCCGCCGGCGGCTATTATTATCCGGGCAAGGACAATTCGGCCCTGCGCAAGGAAATGCGCGGCTATCTGGAGCGCGGCTACAACGTCGTGAAGATGAAGATCGGCGGCGCTTCGATCGCCGAAGATCGCGGCCGTATCGAAGCCGTGCTCGACGAGATCGGGCCAAAGAACCAGCTCGCGGTCGACGCGAACGGGCGTTTCGACCTGGAAACCGCGATCGCCTACGCCAAGATGCTGCGCGACTATCCGCTGTTCTGGTACGAGGAAGCGGGGGACCCCTTGGACTATCACGTCCAAGCGTCGCTGGCCGAGTTCTATCCCGGCCCCATGGCGACGGGCGAAAATCTGTTCAGCCATCAGGATGCGCGCAACCTGCTGCGCTACGGCGGCATGCGCCCCGATCGCGATTGGCTGCAATTCGATTGCGCGCTGTCCTACGGCTTGTGCGAGTACCAGCGCACGCTAGAGGTCCTCAAGACCCATGGCTGGTCGCCCAGCCGTTGCGTGCCGCATGGCGGGCACCAGATGTCGCTGAACATTGCCGCGGGGCTCGGCCTCGGCGGGAACGAGAGCTATCCCGACCTATTCCAGCCATATGGCGGCTTCCCGGACGGTGTGCGCGTGATCGACGGGCATATCACGATGCCGGATCTGCCGGGCATCGGCTTCGAGGGCAAGTCGGACCTTTACGCCGAGATGAAGGCGCTGGCGAGCTGAGCGGGGCCATGTACGACGATTCCTTCATGACTCGCGCGATCGAATTGTCGGCGCAAGCGCTGACCGAGAAAGGCTGCGAGCCCTTCGGCGCCGTGGTCGTGAAGGGCGGCAAAATCGTGGGGGAGGGTTACAACCACGCCGTCCAGCGTCATGACCCGACTTCGCACAGCGAGATCGAGGCGATCCGCGACGCGTGCCGCAATCTCGCGACGGTCGATCTGTCGGATACCGAAATGTATACGTCGTGCGAACCTTGCGCGCTCTGCGTTGCGGCGATGCTGGTCGCCGGCGTGGGGCGCGTCTACTACGCCGTGACGCTCGAGCAATCGGATGCCGCCTTGGCGCATCTGTCGCAGGACAAGCGCCCCTACGAATTGGACGCCGCGGCGTTGCGCGTTCAGGTCGGATTGCCGATGGAAGCTCGCCGATTGGCGTCGGAATCCCGACGTGCGGACGACGCGATGGCTGTGATCGCGGCGTGGGCGCGGGCGCAAGCTGGGCGCTGACGCGGTTTTGCAATTCGCAAACGTAAACTTTGCGGCGTGGCGAAGAATCGCGCCTACCGCCGGAAAATTTCGATGTTAATTTGACAATGACCATATTTGTCCCTAACACTACGCGCGTAACTCATTCCTCGATCTCGACGGCGTTCAAGCCCGTCTCCGGCACGATGCGCATTCTCGACGACTACCGCGCCCTGTCGGGGCAGGAGAAAGCCGCGATTCTGCTGCTCTCTTTGGGCGAGGAAGTCGCGAGCAAACTCTTCGCGCTGATGTCGGACGACGAGATCAAGGAACTGTCCCAAACCATGGCCGGTCTGGGCACTGTCAACGCGTCGATCATCGAGCGGCTGATCATCGAATTCGCGGATCAGATTTCGGCGACGGGCTCGCTTGCCGGTACGTTCGATTCCGCCGAGCGATTCCTCGGTAAGGTCCTCGACAAGAAGCGCGCGGCCGACATTCTCGACGAAATCCGCGGCCCTATGGGCCGCACGATGTGGGACAAGCTCGCGAACGTCAACGAGGGGATTCTCTCCAACTACCTCAAGAACGAGTATCCGCAAACGGTCGCGGTCGTGCTTTCGAAGATCAAGGCCGACCACGCCGCGCGCGTGCTGGCGATGATGCCCGACGCCTTCGCGATGGAGGTCGTCATGCGCATGTTGCGCATGGAAAGCGTCGGAAAAGAGGTTTTGGAGGACGTCGAACGCGTTCTGCGCACCGAATTCATGGCGAATATCGCCAAGCAGAACCGCCGCGATACGCACGAGATGATGGCCGAGATTTTCAACGCCCTCGATCGGACGACCGAGGCCCGCTTCACGACGGCATTGGAGGAGCGCAATCGGGATTCGGCCGAGAAAATACGCGCGCTGATGTTCAAGTTCGAGGACTTGTCGCGTCTCGATCCCGGCGGGGTGCAAACTTTGCTGCGGGCGGTCGACAAGTCGAAACTGGCGCTTGCCTTGAAGGGGGCCAACGAGGCTTTGCGCGATCTTTTCTTTTCGAACATGTCCGAACGCGCCGGAAAGCTGCTGAAGGAAGAAATCGAAGCACTGGGGCCGGTGCGGGCAAGAGACGTGATCGAAGCGCAGGGCGCCATGATCAACACGGCGAAAGACCTCGCCGCACGGGATGAAATTGTGTTGTCAAAAGGTGGAAAAGGCGGCGATGACGATCTCATCTATTGAATCGGAGGCGAGCACTCGTTCATCGCTGCCCTTGCCATTTTTTTGTGTGCCTGGACGCCCCCGGCGATGAATGCGTCATGCTTCGCAATTCGCAAAATTGACGACGAAAAGATTCCTTGTCGCGCTGCGGCAAATCCACTAGACAAGCCTCTGAATCTATTGGAATACGGGCGGAGCCCTTCCGGGAATACGGTCGATGACCAGTGAGAGGCTGATGCACCAGCTGCGGGAGATCTTGTCGTCGATCTCCAGCGATCGCAGCCAGACGAACGTTGGTGTCGCCGCGGCGCTTGCCAAGCTAATTCTCGAATTGGGCGTTTCGGACAAAGTCTCGCGTTTCAGCATTCTGCTGATCGAGCTGGTCAAAGCGATCATTCGCGAAGTCGAAAAGCCGGTGCGCAAAATGCTGGCGGAAGAGCTCGCGTCGGATTCGCGCGCGTCGCGCGGCATCGTGCGTGCGCTGGCCGAAGACGACATCGACGTCGCATGGCCGATCTTGCTGCGTAGCCGGTCGCTGGAGGACACCGATTTGATCGAAGTCGCGATCAAGGGGTCGATACGCCACCGCTTGGCGATCGCGCAGCGGGAACTGGTCGAGGAAGTGGTGAGCGCCGCCGTGATGGCGTTCGGCGAGCCCGAGGTCGCCAAGTCGCTGCTCGCGAATTCCGGCGCGCGCATTTCCGAGCGCACCTTCGTGCGCATCGCGGAGCTGGCCAAGGAATGGGGCGACATGCAGCCGCCGCTGGCTGCGCGTCCGGATCTGCCCGCCGCGATCGCGCTCGAGATGCTCGAATGGGCGATCGACGGCGTGCACGAGAAGCTTTACGCCGCCGTCGGCGGCGACAAGGCCAAGTTGCGGCGGATCGTTCTGTCGGCGTTGGACGGCGAAAAACTTGCGGGCAAACTCCTCGACGCGCTGCGCGAGCGGCTCGACGAAGCCGCCGCGAGCGGCGCGCGAATAAGCGAGGAGGATCTCGTGCTTATTCTGGGCGCGTTGCCGGACGAACGGCGCGATTTGAAGGAGGTCGCCGTCAGCGAGTTTCTATCGGAACCGCTGAAGATCGTGCGTGCCACGGTGCGCAGCAACTCGCCCGAGCAGTTCGCCGTGCTATGCCGTGCCGCCGACATCTCCAAACGCATGTTCGAAAGCATTTGCGACCAGCTCGGTCCCGCAAGTCTGTTCGAACGCTCGGGTTGGCTGCTGGAGGCGACGAAGGCCTTCCAATCGATGTCCGTTTCGCAAGCACAGATGGCTTCGGCGTCGGTCGCACGCAAGTTGTAAGCGAATCGGACTTTGTTTTTCGTCGCCTTGCAACCAGTTTGCGAATTCGCAAAATGCTAAAGGATTTCTGGACGACCGGTCGAGTTGAGCTTAAATTCTGAGGCCAAGTGGTGTCTCGAGGGGAAAAAGTGTCTGCGGAAGTGAGAGCGCTGAAGCAACCGCGCCCGGTCGGACGGCCTAGTCTTGCGGAGGCGGAAGATGTACGCCGCCTGCTGCTCGATGCGGCGCTGGAGTTGATCGAGGTAGAGGGCGTGGAGGGCTTCTCGCTGCGCGAATGCGCGCGCCGCGCGGGTGTGTCCCACGCCGCGCCAGCCCATCATTTCGTCGACAAAGCGGGGCTGTTGACCGAGTTTGCCGCCGAGGCGTTCGACGAGCTCGGCCGGACGATCGAGCGGCGCACGCTGCGCGCGACCGGCGCGCCCGCCAAGCGTTTCCGCGAGACGGCGCTGGGTTATATCGAATTCGCGATCGCCAATCGCTCGCGTTTCCAATTGATGTTCCGTTCCGACGTCGTCGATGTCACCTCGATTCGCCTGCGTTCGGCGTTCGACGCCTGCCATCAGCGCATCTACGGCGCGATGGCGGAATTGCTCGTCGGCGCCAACGGCCCGAACGAACGTTCGGTCGCCAAGATGACCATGGCTTGGGCGGCGATCCACGGTTTTGCCGTGCTGGCGCTCGATGGCGGTTTCGGGGCGGTTTTCCCGGGCAAAGGTACGGAGCATACGCGCGGCGGCACGCGCGCGATCATGGATCTTGCCGCGGGCACGGTCCGCGAAGTCGAGAAGGCCCTGAAGTCAGCCTAAGCGTAGGCTGCCATCCGCGCCGAGAGTTCGTCGAGCACGGGCGTGGCGATGCCCGTCAATCGCCCGAGTTCGCGTGGCGCCTCGATCAACGGGCCGATTTCCATCGGCCGTCCCGCTTCGAAATCTTGCAGCATCGACGATTTGAAATCGCCCAGGCGGTTCATGGATTCGATGCGCGCTTCGATATCGACTTCGACCTTGCAACCGACGGCTTGCGACAGATCGACGATCTCGCGCATCGCGGCGCTTCCCATGGCGCGTAATTCGGGATTGGCCAGGATCGTCGCCACGCCGCCGCGCGCCAGAACGGAGATCGGATTGAAACTGGCGTTGTTCACCAGTTTCAGCCACATCGCGTTGCGGATATCGGGGGCGATTTCGACATTGAGACCGGCGGCGCGCAACGGGACTGCGGCGCGCGCCGCATTGCCTGCGGCCGGATCGACATCGCCGATCACCAATCTTTCGCCCGTCGGCCATGCGAGGTGGCCGGGGGCGGGGCGCGACACGGCCATATAGACGACCGTGCCGACGATGCGCGCAGGATCGAAAAAGTTCGACAGCGCGCCCGCCGGATCGACCGTCGCGAGCCGCGTGCCGTCGAGCTTGCCGCCAAGCTTTTGAAAATACCACCAGGGAAGGCCATTGATCGCCGGCAACACGAGCGTGTCCGGGCCCATCAATGGCGCGAACAGATTGACCGCCCCCGGCCAGTCATGGGCCTTCAACGCGCCGATCACGATGTCTTGAATGCCCGCCTCGGCCGGATCGGCAACGACGCGCGGGGCGGATTTTTCATTCCGGCCCGCGCGCGTCACCGTGAAACCGTCGCGCTCCAGCGCGGTCTTGGTGGCGCCGCGCGCGACGACGACGGGATCGTGCCCCGTCAGTGCCAGCGCATGCGCGATCGCGCCGCCGATCGAACCGGCCCCGACGATCGCGATACGCATGCACACTCCATCGTTACTTCGCGCTGGTGATCATCCGCGACCAGCGCTGCGTCGCGTCGTCGAGATTGAATTTGGTGAAATCGACGGACACCATGTTGGCGACGTCGGCTTCGGAGAGCAAGAACATCTCCTTCAGCAGCGGGTCGTTGACCAGCGCGTCGCGCGCGCGGTTGTTGATCGGCACCACGCCACGCTCGGTCGCCAGGCCGAACTGCGTGTCGTAGGAGATGTATTCGTTGATGAAGAACTCCGCCGCCCGCGCGACCGGCGTGCCTTTGACGACGCCGAGCCAGCCTTCCTTCGACAGCCCGCGCTTCGTGGCGCCGACCTTCGGATGGGTGAACTTGACCGGCAAGCCGGCGCGGCGCATCTGCACGGCGAAGCCCGCGTGCATCGTCGACGCCATGATATCGCCCGAGTTCATCAGCGTGACGGCTTGCGCACCCACGCGCCAGAACTGGAACGGGTTCGCCTTGCGCACGAATTCGAGCCCTGCGGCGATGTTCTCCTGCGAGCCGCCTTCGTCGATCGACGCGCCAACCAGCAATTGCGAAATGCCGGCCTGGGAGATGTCGATGATCGCGATCTTGCGCTGGAGGGCGGGGTGCAGCAGGTCGCGATAGCGTTCCGGACCCGGCACGCCGGCGGCGGCGAAGCGTTCCGGATGCCACACGATGCCTTCTTGCGTCGCCCAGCTCGCGACCTTCCATTCGTCGGCGAGCGTGGGCAGCAACTCCTTGCGGTTCGGAATGTTGTCAAGATTGATCTTCTGGATGAACCCCGCCTCGTAGGTGTCGACCCAGGTAAGGTCGGCCATCTCGACCACGTCGAACGGGGCGGCTTGACCGCGCGCGGCGATCAGCTTGGCGAGATTGTCGCGCGGCGGCGCGGTCACGTATTCGACCTTGGCGCCGAGCGCTTCGAGCTTCACGCCCGCGTATTTGTGCACGGCGCGGTCCCAGCCGCCGCCGAACGTGGCGACGCGCAACGTCTGGCCCGCGAAGTTCGGGGTTTGCGCGCGGATCGCCGGGGCTGCCAGAAGGGCGGTGCCGGTCGCGATGCCTGCGAGAAGCGAACGTCTGCCGAGTTTGCGCATGGAAACCTCCTGGAGGGGATGGGAGTGCGGTCAGCCGCCGCCGGAACGCGTGAGCTGGTCGAGGCCGATGGCGCGTTGAAGGAAGTAGATCGACGCGAACGAACCGACGATGATGTAGGTCGAAATCGCGAGCAGCGACGGATCGAAGTCGTATTCCATCAGATTGAAGATCTTCGCCGCGAAAGGCTGCATGCCGGGCCCGCCGAGGAACAGCGAGACCGGCACGTCGCCGAACGAGACCAGAAATGCGTACATGGCGCCGGCATAGACGCCCGGCATGATCAGCGGCAGCGTCACGCGCCGGAAGGTGCGGATTCGCGAGGCGCCCAGGCTCAACGCCGCTTCCTCCAGGCGCAGATTGAAACGCTGCAAGACCGCGACGACGGAGCCGATCACGTAAGGTGTCGCGAGGAACAAATGCGCGATCAGGAGTCCCGGCAGCGTGCCGACCAGGCGCAGGCCGAACACGTCGCCGATCAGATAATAGAGTTTCAGGAACGAGACGCCGATCACCACGGCCGGGATCTGCAAGGGCGCCCGGAACAACGCCGCGACGATCGCCTTGCCGCGGAACTCGGCGCGCACGAGGCCCAACGCCGCCGGCACGCCGAGAATGCAGGCGAGGAACGCGGTCGTCAGGCCAAGGCCGACCGCAAGCGCCAGCGACTGGAAAAGGTCGGGCGCGATCTGGAAATACCAGCGCGTCGAAAACTCCTGCGGCGGAAAGTTCAGGAACGTACGATTGCCGCCGTCGAAGGACGCGCCGACGACCACGACCAACGGCGCGAACAGGAACACGAAGGCGCCGGCGATCCAGGCGACGGAGGCCACGCCGCGCGCGCGGGCGAGGGCACGATATCGGTTCATGCCACGGCACTCCGGCGCTTATCGAGTTTGGTCATCGCCAGAACCGAAAGGCCGTTGATCGCCAACGTCACGAGCATCAGGATCGCCGAAATCGTGGCGCCCATGCCGTAGCGCGTCTGGTTGATCACCGTCTGCTGGATCAGCACGGGCAGGGTGAACACTTTGCCGCCGCCGATCAGCGCCGCCGAGGTGAAGGCGCCCATGCACAGATTGAAGACGATCAAACCGGTGACGACGAGGCCCGGCAGGCTCAGCGGCAGGATCACCCGCGCGAAGACGCGCCAGCGCGGCGCGCCGTGGATCTCGGCCGCTTCCTCCAGCGAGCGCGGGATCGTCTGCACCACGCTGTAGAGCAGCAGGATCGAGAACCCCATCGTGAAATGCATCAGGCCGACGACCACGCCGCCGGGGTTGCCGACGATGGCGATGGGCGAGGACACGATGCCGGTCCACATCAGGAAGCGATTGAGGAACCCGCCGCTCGAAAAGATGATGATGAGGCCGAGGACCTTGATCACGATGGTGATGAACGACGCGGCGATGATCCCGGCGAGCAGCACCAGCGTCCAGCGCGACTTGAGCCGCGCGAGGACATAGGCGATCGGGAATCCGACGAGCAGCGTCAATATCGCGACGGTCAGCGACAGGCGCACCGTCAGGATCAAAGAGTCGAGATAGAGCGGATCGGTGAAGAAGCGCTCGTAATTCGCGAGCGTGAAGTCAGTCCCCATCCGGCCCAGGCGAAGGTCGCGGAAGAAGCCGCCGCGCAGGAAGGCGATCTGCGACGCGAGCAGCAAGCCCAGCGAGAGCAGCAACGACGGCAGCAGGATCCAGTGCCAGCGCGCCTTCATGCCGCAAATCCGTTCATGCCCGAGCCCCGTTCATGAAGCTTTCCCAGCAAAACGCGGACCAAATCTAACTGGCTATGGTCCGGAATTGGCATACATTTCCATGGGGAAACGGAGGGAGCCATGACGGTAGCGGCGGAAGCCATCGAACGGATCCTGGGCAAGGCGGCGCTGGACGAGTTGCGCAAGCCGATCACGCAAGCATGTGGCCTGCCGGGCGCCGCCTATACCAGCGAGGATTTTTTTAAGCTGGAGCAGAAAAACCTATTTGCGCGCACATGGATGTGCCTCGCCTTCGCCAGCGACGTGCCGCAACCCGGCGACGCTATTCCGCTCATGGCCGCAGGAATTCCGATCATCCTCGTGCGCGATCGCGCGGGGGCGATACGGGTCTTCCACAATGTGTGCCGGCATCGCGCCGCCATGATGGTGACCGAGCCCTGCTCGAATTTGAAGCAGTTCGCCTGCCCCTATCATGCGTGGGCCTATGATCTCGACGGGCGGTTGAAATCGATCCCGTTCTTCGATGGGACCAAGAACGGCAACGAGCGTGCCGGGCTCGACATGTCTGAACTCGGTCTCGTGCCCGTGCGCACGGCCGTTTGGCATCACTGGGTGTTCATCAATCTCGACGGCAAGGCGGCCCCATTCGACGAGCATGTCCGCCCGCTCGAGGATTTGATCCAGGGCGCCGATCTCGGCGCCACGCGCATCGCCCATCGCGAGGATTGGGAATGGCGCGGCAATTGGAAAATGCAGAACGACAATTGGGAGACCTATCACCACGTCTGGGTTCACAAGAACGTCTTCACTAAGATTACCGACGATTTGGACCTCGCGACGGGCGAACCGATCGCCGAGCCTATTCCACTCGGCACGGTCGTCACGCTCAAGCGGCGCGGCGATCAGGACTTCTATCCCGCCGCGGGACAGCTGCCGTTGATTCCGTTCCCCGAGGGCAAGAAGCGCGTGCGCTGCACCAGCGTCGTGTTCCCGAATATGACGCTGACGCTGCAATCGGACCATCTCGCCTCGGTCATCGCCGATCCGATCGCGGCCGATCGCACCGTATCGAAAATGGGGTTCTTTTTCGTGGGCGATGCGGCGAGCGCGCCGGAATTCGCCGAACAGCGCAAGAAAACGCTGGCGCGCTGGCTGGGCGAGACCGGCAAGATGCGCGACTATGGCGGCATCCGTAGCCAGGATATGAAAATCTGGGAGCAGCAGCAGATCGCGCGCCAATCACCGGTCGCGGACAAGGTCGTCTTCTCGCCGGTATGGGAGAAGAACGTCCATCATTTCCAGCGTATGCTGGTCGATGTGATGAGCGCTTAGGGGAGCGGGAACATGGCCGGAGAGATCAAAACCGCGTCGGGCAAGGTCGTGAAGATGAACACGCGTGCGGGCGCGGTTCTGCCCGATATCGACATGTATCGCGACCGTCTGTGGACGGAAGCCGAAAAGTCGATCCAGGCGCTGGGAAGGCGCGAGATCACGCCCGACGAATACATCGACCGGATCCGTGCGCTGCATCAGTCGATCGATCTGGTCGCCGAGTTGAAGCCCTTTATTGACAAGGCGCTCGCCGAGAAGACCGATCAGGTCCTCAATCAGATGACCACGCCGGCGAAGTCGTGGACCATGCAGATTCTCTATCTGGAGCCGCACGAGGTCCATCCGCCGCATTGCCATCACAATCTGATTTCCACCCAGGTCGTGCTGCATGGCAATGTCTACGCCCGCGAATGGGATCGTGTGGCGCGTCTCGGGCCGGATACGATCCTACTGCGCACGCGCACCGATCGCTGGTTCGGCATCGGCGATCGCTTCGAGACGACGGAAGTTTCGAAGAATGCGCATTGGTTTTGCGCCGACGACAAGCCCGCGGTGATGTTGAATTTCTACATCCTGGGCTTCCAGGAATGGACCTTCGATCCGCCGGGCACCAAAGGGCGGCGGATGCTTGACCCGACCTACGGCGTCCAAGGAGACGGGATGATCGTCGCCAAGGAATTGACGCTGGAGGAAGGCTATCTGCGCTTCGGCGATCTGCCGATCGACAAAGTGCCGCTGCCGCGCCGCAACGTCGCTTGACGCCGGGCGCGGCCAATCCGGCCGTCAGGTCTTCGAATCAGGAAAAGCGTCGCCCAGCGCCGCCTTGATCTTGGCGCTGCGTTCCTCGCCCTTCAAATGGTCGTGGGCGAAATAGATCTCGGCGACCTGCTTTTGCAGCGCCTTCATCAGGCCTTCGTCGTCATTCGACTTCGCCACGCGCAGCACCGTATCGCCGCCATAGGTGGGATAGGGATTCTGTGCCGTGCCGCCGACCTGCGCGATCTTCTCGCCGCGTGCAACGGCGCGAATGTCGCGGCGCAGCTTGCGGCGTAGCATCGCGATGCCTTCGTCGGTCTTGCCGAGATATTCGCGCGAATGGATCGCGATCGGGCCTTGGCTGACCCACACGTCCCAGTCGCCGGGATCGCTTTGCCGCTTCTCCATCGAGCGATGCGCGGTCTGGCCGTAGAAATCGACCTTCTCCCAGCCCACATCGTCGCGATTGCCTAGGCGCAGCACTTCGTCCTTGTTGTTGAAATGGCGCCAGCCGAATTTCCGGCTGTTCGTATTGTCGATCGGCACCACCCATTTCGTCAGGCTGGTGCGGCCGAAGAAACGCGGCTGCTCGAACTTCTGGAACATACCGCCGTTCTGCGCGAGGTTCGGCATCAGATAGTCGTGGAAGCGCAGCATCACGAGATCGCCCACGCGCCGGGCGTGGCTGTAGACGATCGCCCCGTCGCGCTGCACGTAGTTCACGACCGGCAGTTCGACGAAATGCTCGAGGCCGGGGAATTGCGGGCCGTTGACGCGCCCGTGCAGGAACACCGAATGGAACGGATCGATCGCGTTCTCGGTTTCCTGCAGCCAGTTGCACGGCGAATGGATCGAATAGGGGATCAGCTCGTGATCGGGCAGATCGAATGAATCCAGATACGGGAATTCCGGCACCTGATCGGGCGGCCCCATATAGGCGAAGATCAGCCCCTTCACCTCGCGCGTCGGATAAGCGGGCTGGCAGATCGAATGGCGGATATTGCTGCTTTCCGGCTCGCCGGGCGTTTCCAGGATCGTGCCATCGACGTCGAAATGCCAGCCGTGATAGCAGCAGCGAATGCCGCGCTGTTCGATACGCCCGAATTCGAGCGACGCGCGCCGATGCGCGCAAGCCTTGTGGACGAGCCCGACGCGGCCTTCGCCGTCGCGGAACACGACGAGGTCTTCGCCCAGAATGCAGATGGGTACGGGGAACTTGCCGAGCTGCGAGGCGAGCGCCACGGGAAACCAGAAGCGGCGATGATACTCACCCCCGGGCGTGCCGGCATCCACTTGCGTCAATTCGAGATCGGGCTCGGCCGGCAAGCGCATGTCGTAGCCGCGATAGGCGCCGCGCGCCCAACGGGTTTCTTCGGTTGTCATGATGCTGCTCCTGACGCCGGATGTTTGGCGATCCAATGCTTGGCGATGTCGATACGGCGGCAGAACCACACATGTTCGTGGCCGCGCGCGTAATCGAGAAAACGGCGGAACGCTTCGGCGCGGCCGGGACGCCCGGCGAGGCGGAAATGCACGCCGACCGACATCATCGCGTTACCCTCGCGATAGAGACAATCGAAGCTATCTTTGAGATAGCTGAAAAATTCTTCGCCGTTGCCGAAGCCCGCCGGATTGGCGAATTTCGTGTCGTTGGTGTCGATCGAATACGGAATCACGAGATGCGGTTTGCCATATTCGCGGTTCCAATAGGGAAGCTCGTCGGCGTAGGAATCGCTGTCGTAGACGAAGCCGCCTTCTTCGAGCAGCAGCTTGCGCGTATTGACCGACGGACCCGTGCGGCAATACCAGCCGAGCGGACGCTCGCCGAACGACGCTTTCAGCGAGGCAATGGCGCGCTTGATGTGATCACGCTCGGTCGCTTCGTCGAGCAGCCAATGCTTGATCCAGCGCCAGCCATGGCTGCACACGTCGTAGCCCGCCGCTTTGATCGCGGCGACGGCTTCGGGATTGCGTTCCAGCGCCAGCGCGCAGCCGAACACGGTCGCGGGTAGCTTGTATTCCTCGAGGATGCGCAGGATGCGCCAGAAGCCCACGCGGCTGCCGAACTCGTAGACGGACTCGGCGTTGAGATCGCGCACGCCCGGCGGCATCGACGGGGTGGCTTCGAGCAACTGACTCTCCGAATTCGGATCCCCGTCGGGGATCGAATATTCGGAGCCTTCCTCGTAATTGAGGACGATATTGATCGCGACGCGCGCCTTGTTCGGCCATTGCGCGTCGGGCCGCTTATTGGCGTAGCCGATCAAATCGCGGGGATAGGTCATAGGAACACCACTTCGATCGCTTCGGCGAGTTTGCGTTCGTCGACATCGTCCGGCGTGCCGTCGCGGCTGAGCAGCGAGGCGACGGCGGCTTCGTTCGCCGCCGCGGCCACGCCCGCATGCCACACGCCCTTGTGATAACCGAAAGCTTGGTGCGGTGCAGCGATGAACGCGCGACCTTTGGCAAGATCGGGTTTGTCGCCGCCGGGAAACACGACCAGTGAAAGTTCGCCGCCGAGCGGAATGAAGAACTGCGACCCGTGCAGATGCCGCTCGATATCGCGGATCGAACGCGGGCCCTGGCGCGCGGAGCAGGAAATCAGCGTCGTCGTGACCTTCGCGTTCGGGCGATCGTCGCCGAAAGGGGCGAACGGGCCTTCGCGCAAACCGCCTTTCGGGACATCGCGCACGAAGCCGAAGGGGGCGAACGCGTCGGCGGTGAGCCTCTCGGCGACGAGGCGGATCATGCGGTCATCTCCATCAGCGCGCGCGCGTTCGGCAGCGCTTCAAGAGTCTCGACCGTCGCCACGAGGCGATCGATCTTCGCCGTCGGCAGAACGTCCTTCACCGTGTCGCGGAATTTGGCGACGACGCGCGCGGGGCTCAGCATCCGCGAGCCCGTGCCGTCGGCTTCTTCGACATAGGTCGAAAGTTTGCGCCCGTCGGTCAGCAAGATCTCGACCGTGCCGTCGAACTTGATGGCGCCTTCGATCTTCGCGGGCTCATGCACGATCTTCTGGGCGAGGCCCAGGATATCGGCGCGCTTATAGGCGTCGCCCTCGTAATGCGCGTTGGTCAAGGCGCCATCGGTCAACGTTGCGGCGACGGCATAAAACAGGCTGGCGCGCGCATGGGTGGAAGTGCGGGGGGCAAGTTTCGCTGCGCGCGGCTCGGCGATCTGGCCGATGAAGCCGTCGGGCACGGTCAGCGTGACCGACGCGACGTCGGCGCCAGTGAATTTATGCGTGGCTTTGAGGCGTGCGGCCCCTTCGATGAAGGCGTGAATCGAATGGGCGCAGGGATAGAGCTTATATGCCGTTTGCAGCGTCACCCAATCCTTGCCGAGTTCGCGCGTGGTCGCGTCGAAATCGAGTTTCGTATCGGCGGGCAGCAACGCATGGAACAGACCGTAGCGGCCGTCGAACGCCGTGGCGGGGCCGGTGAACCCATTCTGCGCCAAGCGTGCGGCAACAATGCCCGCATGCGCTGCCCAGCCGGGATGGAAGGTCTTCGACCACGTGCCATCGGCATAGGCTTCGAGTACGCCCGAACCTTGGCTCGCCGTCACGCCGAAGGCGCAGGCGATCTGTTCCGGCGTCAGGCCGAACAAACGCCCGGCGGCGGCGGCGGCGGCGGGCGTGCCCAGCACGCTGGTCGGGTGCAGGCCCACGCCATGGAACGCGCCCGGGGCGGCGAGGCCCAAGCGGCAGCCAAGTTCGTTGCCGATGGCGATGCCGACGATCATCTCGCGTCCATTCGACCCAGCGGCTTCGCCGGCGGCAAGTACGGCGGCGATCGTCGGGGCGCTGGGATGCATAACCGATTCATTATGCGTGTCGTCGAAATCCATCGCGTGGGCGAGCGTGCCGTTGACCAATGCGGCCGTCGCGGCGGAGAATTTCACGCCGCTTTCGCCCAAGGCCGTCGCTTCCGATCCCGTCCCGAGGGCATGGGCCGCTTTGCGGATCGATACACCGATCGGCAACGGGATCGCGGCGATGGCAATTCCCAGCGTGTCGAGCAGCCGGTACTTGCAATCGGCGACGACGGGTGCCGACAGGTCTTCGAAGCGAAGACCCGCGGCCCATTTCGCCAGAATGGGGCCGATGGGGCTCAACGCTTCACCATCTTCATACGCATATGCTCGCCCGCCAGGATTGGCGGATACTTCGGGGGATTGCCGGGGCCGGTGCAGCTTTCGATGCACTTGATCTCGGCGTCGTAATTGGGATGGCAAAAGAACGCGATGGATTGACGCCGGCTCATTGCGGCTTTCAGGTCCGGCGGGTTCGCGACGCGATGCAGCGTCGAACGCCAGCGATCGTTGGTCCAGCGCGCCATCATGTCGCCGAGATTGATGATGAGCGCGCCCGGGATCGGCTGAATGTCGGTCCATACGCCGCCGGCAAGTTTGACCTGCAGGCCGCCGGGGCCAGCGGTCGGCAGAAGAATGGTCAAGCTGCCGAAATCTGTGTGCTCGCCGGTGCGCAGCTGGCCGGGCAGCGGCGGAACCTCCAACGGCGGATAGTGATTGGAGCCGAGCACGCTGAAATGATGGTCGATCTTGTCGCGGAAATAGGTTTCCGGCAGATCGAGGCCAAGCGCGAATATGCGCATCAACGTGTCGGCCAGATTCTCGAACGCACGATAAAGCTCGGTGAAGACCGGCTTATAGTCCGCGGGCGTCTCCGGCCACACATTCGGTGCGTAGCAGCCTTGCGCCGCTTCGACGTTCCTCAACGCGGGGATGATCGGGGCAAGCGTTCCGAGCATGAACTGCTCGCGCAGATCCTTGGGCACTTGCAGGCCCAGCGTGGCGCCCAGGCCCTTCGATTCCATTGCCGCGTAGCCGCGCGGCGCCACTTCGCCGACCGGCTTCGACTTCATCTTGATCTCGGTCGGTTGGTCGAAGAAATCGCGCGACACGGCGAAGGCCTTGTCGGTCAGTGTCGCGTCGATCCCGTGGCCGGAGACGCAGAAGAAGCCGACTTCCTCGCAGGCTTTGGCGACGGCGCGCGCCACCCCCGCCTTGTCGCTGCCGTTGATGAAGGGCGCGATATCGATGACCGGCACGCCGCCCGGTCGGGTATCCATCTTTTCGGCCGTCGCTCCCATGGCGTCTTCTCCTTCAGCGCGTCAGCAAAACGGAATGTTCGGGTTTCCAGACGGCGCGCACCGAAGCGCCCGGTTCGACCGTAGGCGTGTTGGGATGCGCTTCGACAGCAATTGGTTTCGCGGTGCCGGCGTCGATCTCCAGGCGGATGCGGTTGCCCGCGAACATGCGGCTGCGAACGATACCCGCGATGGCGTTGTGTCCCGCCGGGACCGGCACGCCGGCGGCGATCAGCGACATTTGCTCCGGCCGCACGCCGATCGAAACGGTGCCCGAAGCGCCGGTATCGGGCACGCGCAATATCGCGCCCGCGACCGAGACGGCAAGAAGCCCGTTATCGGTGCCATGCGCGGCGCCATCGAGCAGATTGATCTGCCCGACGAAATCCGCGACGAAACGCGTGGTCGGGCGTTCGTAGATTTCTTTCGCCGTGCCCATTTGTTCGATGATGCCGTCGTTCATCACCGCGATACGGTCCGACATGCTCATCGCTTCGGTCTGGTCGTGCGTGACATAGACCGTCGTGATCTTCAGCGTGCGATGGATGGCACTGATCTCGTTCTGCATCGCCTCGCGAAGTTTAAGGTCGAGCGCGCCCAGCGGCTCGTCCATCAGCAGCACGCGCGGCGAGTGCGCCACGGCGCGGGCGACGGCCACGCGTTGCTGCTGTCCGCCGGAAAGCTGGGTGGGGTAGCGGTTCTCAACGCTCGGCAGGCGGATCAGCTCGAGCAGTTCCTTCACGCGCTTGGCGATTTCGACTTTGGGCATGCCGCGTTCGGCCAAGGCGAAACCGATATTGTCGCCGATCGTCATATGCGGGAACAGCGCGTAGTCTTGGAACACCATGCCGATTTCGCGCTTTTGCGGCGGCAGGTCGGTGACATCGTCGCCGCCGAACAGGATGCGGCCCGTGCTGGGTTCGATGAAGCCGGCGATCAAACGCAGCGTCGTCGTCTTGCCGCAACCCGAGGGGCCGAGCAGCGTCAGGAATTCGCCTTGCGGTATTTCCAAGTCGATCGGGCGCAGGGCGGTGACGCCCGCGTAAGTTTTCGAAACGCCTTTAAGCGAAACACTGGACATCAAATCGTACCTTTGCCGTTGCGCGCGTCGTGGATCGCTTTCCACACGCGATAGGGGGTCGCGGGCATGTCGATATGCGCCACGCCGAGCGGCGCGAGCGCGTCGAGCACCGCCGAAATCACGACCGGCGGGGCGCCGATGCAGCCCGCTTCCGCGCAGCCTTTAAGGCCGAGCGGGTTGTTCTTGCAGGGATCGGGGTTTCGGGCGAGATCGAAGAACGGCAGATCGCCCGCGCGCGGCATCGCGTAGTCCATGAACGAGCCGGTCAGCGGCTGGCCGGTCGTCTCGTCATGGACGAAATGCTCGAGCAGCGCCTGACCGATGCCCTGTGCCAGTGCGCCGTGCATCTGGCCATCGACCAGAAGCGGATTGATCTCGTTCCCGAAATCGTCGACGCAGGAATAGCGCAGCACGGCGACCTCGCCGGTATCGGGATCGATCTCCACCTCGCAGGCATGGCACCCGTTGGGGAAGGTCGGCTCGACCGGCTGGAACGTGCCTTGGGCGGAAAGATCGGCGCCGAGCCCGCCCGGCAGACGCTGGCCCAGCTCTCGGCGTTCGTGGAACGCTTTGGCGACTTGCGGCACGTCAATCGCGCGATCCGTGCCCGCAATGCGGAAACCGGCATCGCGGAACTCGACATCGATGGCGGCGGCTTCCAGAAGTTCGGCGGCTAAAGGCGTGAGACCGTCGACGACCTGATCGATCGCGCGCTGCAACGCCGATCCGCCGACGGGCAGCGAGCGCGAGCCGAACGTACCCACGCCACGCGCCACGACATCCGTGTCGCCTTGATGGATGCGGATACGCGCGGGATCGAGGCCCAGTCGATCCGCAACGATCTGGGTATAAGCGGTGACGTGGCCTTGGCCTTGGGTCATCGTGCCGAGCAGCACGTCGGCGCCGCCTTCGGCATCGAGGATCACGGTCGCGGCTTCTTCGGCACCGCCCGCCGCGCGTTCGATGTAGCAGCCAAGGCCGAAGCCGCGCAGCTTTCCGCGCGCCTCGCTCTCCTTTCGGCGTGCGGGAAAACCGGCGAGGTCGGCGAAGGCGACGAGCTTGTCGATCGTGGATTTGAAATCGCCGCTGTCGTAAAGCGTGCCCATCAGCGTGCGATGGGGCAGGGCGGCAAAGGGCACGACGTTACGACGGCGGATTTCGTCGGGGCCGATCCCGAACTCACGCGCAGCTTTATCGAGTGCGCGTTCGATCGCATAGATCGCTTCCGGCCGCCCGGCGCCGCGATAGGCATCGACCGGGGCCGTGTTCGTGAAACGCGCGCGCGAGGTGATATGGGCGGCTGGCGTGGCGTAGACGCCGATCATGCCCACCAACCCGATATTGGCGGGCACCGGCCCAAAATAGGAAAGATAGGCGCCGAGATTGGCGCTGACCGACGCGCGCAAGCCAAGGATCTTCGCATCTTTGTCGAAGGCGACGGCGATGCGCGTGCGCATGTCGCGCCCGCCGGTGTCGGACAGGAACGCCTCGCTGCGCGTCGAGATCCAGCGCACTTTGCGGCCGAGCTTCTTCGCGGCCCATACGGCGAGACCCTGTTCGCGCATGACCGGCGCTTTCAGGCCGAAGCCGCCGCCCGTGTCGGGGGCGATGACGCGCAATTGCTTCTCGGGCCAGCCGAACACATCGGCGGTCAACACGCGGCGCACCAGATGCGGCGCTTGCGTGCCGGTGCGCAAGGTCACGCGCTCGCTATCGGGCTCGCCTTGCGCGTTGCGCGGCTCCAGCGGCACGCCGGCAAGGCGCTGGTTGACGACTTCCAACTCGACGATCTTATGTGCGGCGGCGAAGGCCGCTTTAACGGCAGCCGCGTCGCCCAAGGCGATGTCGTAGCCGGGCAGGGCCGCGTCGTCGTCGGGCGACAGAACGGGCACGAGCTCTTCGTAGTCAACTTCAAGCGCTTCGACCGCTTCCATCGCGATCGCTTCCGTCGCGGCGACGACGAAGGCGACCGGGTCGCCGACATGGCGCACCGTGTTCCGCGCCAGCAATTCGAAAGGCGGCGGCGCGATCTTGACGGGCGTGCCGTCGATCTTCACCGCCGACAGCGCGGGGATCGGCTTGATTCCGTCGGCGTCGAGATCGGCGGCGGTCAGGATCAACGCCACACCGGGGATGGCGCGCGCGGTTGTCGCGTCGATCCGCGCGATCTTGGCGTGCGCGTAAGGCGAACGCGCGACCACGCCGCGCAGCGTATCTGCCGCCGGCAAATCGTCGAGATAAGCGCCTTTGCCCGCCAGCAGCCGTGCGTCCTCCAGTCGGCGGCGCGCGGCACCGACGGCAAGGCGGCTTTCGAGGGTGGCGGGACCGCTATCCAACTCGAGAATGCTCCAAATCGCGGCATGGCCGGACATACATGTGCGTGCACTCCGCGTGCCAAAGTATAGGCGCCGCGCGGGCCGCTGGCGCAAGCCGGTTTGGTTTCATCCAAGGATCAAGCAAACTCATGACGCCGCTCACAAAAAAGACTGAACGGCCGGCTTACGAAATGTCATCGTAGGGGCCTCGAACGGAGGGGCGAATGACCCAGGCGCGCACGCGATTGACGACCGATATCGACTATGCCCGCCAGGGCAAGCAGTTGGGTTTCTTGCGCCTCGTGCATTCGGACGATCGCTACGCTTTCGGCATTCTTCCGATACCTTTGGCGGTTATCGCCAATGGCGACGGCCCGACGATGCTGCTAACCGCGGGCACGCATGGTGACGAGTACGAAGGCCAGATCCTGCTGCACGATCTGATCCGCAATCTCGACCCCGCGCGCATCACCGGCCGCTTGATCGTGCTGCCCGCACTGAACTTCCCGGCGGTGATGGCGGCCTCGCGCGTGTCGCCGCTCGATCAGGGCAATCTCAACCGCGCCTTTCCAGGCGATGCCGACGGCAGCCCAACTTCGGCGATCGCGCATTACCTGACCAGCGTCGTGCTGCCGATGACGAATGCCGCCGCCGATCTGCATTCGGGCGGCACGACCGGCATGTATGTGCCGAGCGTCTATCTGCATGGCGGCGGCGATGCGGCGTTGCGCAAGCGCAAGCTCGACGGCGCGCGCGCGTTCGGTCTGCCCTATACGGTCTGCGCCATGGCGACGTCGGATAGCCGTTCGATGTCGGCGCAATGCGACCGGATGGGCATTCCGATGGTCGCGACCGAGTTTCCCGGGGCCGCCTCGATCGATATCGAAGCGCTCGCCATCGGCCGCGCGGGGCTGATGCGCTTGCTGCATCACTTCGGCGTGCTGCCGGAAGCGCCGCCGCGCGAGCGCTTTCACGATACGAAGTTGATCACGCCGACGGGCGCGGGCTCGCTGGTCATGGCCCCGCTCGACGGCTTGTTCGAGCCGCTGGTGGGCTTGGGTGCCCGCGTCACCAAGGGCCAACCGGTCGCGCGTATCCATCCGATCGGCGAGATCGAGCGCGCCTCGGCGGAGCTGGCGGCCCCCCATGACGGTCTGATCATGGTCCGCCGCGCCAACACGCTCGTCACGCGCGGCGATTACGTCTATCGGCTGGCGCGCGACTTCAGCGAGGCGGAGTATTTGGCCTAACGCGGCACCACGCTTTCGGCCACGGTCGCTTCGTCGCGCCGCGGGATGTAGCGCAGATCCTTGCGCGTCGCCCAATAGTTCACTTGGTAATGCGAGGGCAGGATCACGTTCGCCGCAGCTACGCGTTTGCTGACCTCGGCGAGCATCTGTCCGCGCTTGGCCTGGTCGAGTTCCACATCGGCGTCGTCGAGCAGCTTGTCGGAGACCGGATCGACCCAGCTGCCGTAGTTGTTGGCGGCGGTCGAATGGAATGTCTCGCGCATCACCAGCAGCGGATCGGTCGAGGTGTGGCCCCAGCCGACGATCATGAACGAGAATTCCTTGTTCCGCGCTTGGGTGAAATATGTGCCGATATGCGTTGGCTGCACGCTCGCTTCGATCCCGATCCGCGCCAGCATCTGCGCGATCGTCTGCGCCTGGCGGGTGTCGTTGAGATAGCGGCCGTTGGTCGTATGGATCGCGAGGCGAAAGCCGTTCGCCACACCCGCTGCCGCCATCAACGCGCGCGCCTTGTTGAGGTCGGCGGCGGGGTTGCGCAGATCGACGAGGAAGCCCGGATGACCTTCGAGCGGGATCTGGCTTGCCTCGACGGCCGCACCCTCCATCAGCCGCGAAACGATCGCCGGACGATCGACGGCCAGCGACATCGCTTCGCGCACGCGCGGGTCGCGCATCGGATTGGTGATGGCGCTGCCGTCCTTGGCCGTCACGAAGGGCGAGGTTTCGCGCGCCACGTCCATTGCCCAGAATATAACCCGGTTCGACAGGCCGCTGGACAACGCCACGCGTTCCTCGCGTTGCAGCTTTTCGATATCGCCGGGCGGAACATCGTTGATGACGTCGACGGCGCCGGTCAGCATCGCGGCGAGGCGCGCCGCGGGGCTGCGCAACAGGCGCAACGTCACGCGATCCCAGCGTGGCTTGCCGTCCGCCCAGGCGGAATTGGCTTCGAGGACCACACGCTCGCCCGGCACAAACTCGACGAAGCGATAGGGGCCGGAGCCGTTCGCGGATCTGCCGACGGCGAAGCTCTGCGGCGCCGCGTCCATGCCGATACGCCGGTCGACGACGGCGATCTGCGCGAGATTGGCGGGCAGCAGCAGGCCGGGCCGCTTGGTGCGCACCCGCAAGGTCAAGTCGTCGACGACTTCGACCGCATCGACATTGCGCAGATTGCGGCTATAGGTCGACGGGGCGCCGGGCACGTTGGGCGCGCGCTCGATCGAGAATTTCACATCGTGTGCGGTCAACGGCGCACCGTCGTGGAACTTTAATCCCGGACGGAGCTTGAACTCCCATAGATTCGGCGGCTCGACGATGCGCCAGGATTGCGCGATGCCGGGCAGGATTTCCTCGTTCGGTCCGACGCGCGCCAGCGTGTCGAAGATGTGAAGCATCAACTCGAAATTCGGGCCGATGGCTTGCGCGTGCGGATCGACATAGGTCGCTTCCGCCGCCACGCCGATGCGCAGTTCCGCCGCGTCGGTGGCCGGCGCATACAAACCCGCTGCCATGATTACCGCCGAGAGAAATCTCGCCCTCATCGCCATCGCCTCCGTTCAAATGCTTTTATGCGCCGCGGGAGTTTATTTGGCTTGCACAGCATGTGCCGTTGCCGTCACACGGGCAAGCGGGAAGCCGGACGTCATGAGGGCGCGCGATGCCCGCATGAGCCGGTTTTCTGGCGAGAATATTGCTGGGAAATCTGCGCGAAGCGGTTGCCGGGAAGGCGTTTTAGTTTCACTGTGTTGGCTCTCGGGGAGAGCGGCTTGAACGATGCGATAAAATCAGCCGGGCGCAACAGCGGGTCGGGCCGGTGAGCGGGGCGATGGTTAAGCCGCGCGAGGCGTTCCCATGGCGGCGCCTGGGCGAGACGGCGCAGTTCCTGTTGTTCGCCGCTTTCGTGCTGTGGGTCGCGGTGCGCGGCGCGCAAGGCATGGGCTATAACTGGCAATGGTCGCGCGTCCCCCGCTATCTCTATCGCGAGATCGACGGCGAGATCTGGCTTGGCCCCTTGCTGAAGGGGTTGATCGTTACGCTGCAGATCAGCGCGCTGGCGCTGTTGTTGACCGTCGTCATCGGCTTGGTCGTCGCGGTGCTGCGCCGGTCGAACTCGATCGCAGGCGAAGGCTTGTCGCGGGTCTATATCGAAGCGATCCGCAACACGCCGCTGCTCGTGCAGCTTTATATCTTCTATTTCATCCTGTCGCCGATCCTTGGCATCGATCGCTATTGGACCGGCGTGCTGTGCTTGGCCGTGTTCGAGGGCGCTTTCGCGGCGGAGATTTTCCGCGCGGGCATCGAAGCCGTGCCGAAAGGCCAGTGGGAAGCGGCGCGCGCGATGGCGTTGCGTCCCGGCCAGATCTATCGCTTCGTCGTGCTGCCCCAAGCTTTGCGCGTGGTGTTGCCGCCGCTGACGGGGCTCGGCGTGTCGCTCGTCAAGCATTCGGCGATCGTGTCGGTCATCGCCGTGTTCGATTTGACCAATGAAGGGCGCAACGTCATCGCCGATACGTTCATGACGTTCGAAATCTGGCTGGTCGTCGCCGGCCTTTATCTCGCCGTCACCGTCGCGATGTCGCAGGCGGTGCGGCTTCTCGAAGCCCGCCTCAAAGGTTGAGGCGGGAAGCCATGTCCCACAAAAGGAGGGGAGCATGTTCGGATTGAGGAAATTGGCCCTGACGGCGATCGCCGTCGCGGCGGTGATGGCGCCGATGGCGTCCAAGGCGCAGGACGCGCGCGCGGCGTTGTCCGCGACCAGCGCCATCGAGGAGATCAAGAAGCGCGGCGCTTTGCGCGTCGGCCTGTCGACCTTCGTGCCGTGGGCGTTCCGCTCGAAATCGGGCGATTTGATCGGCTACGAAGTCGACGTCGCCAAAAAGCTGGCCGAGGATATGGGCGTGAAGGTCGAACTCGTCCCGACCGCTTGGGACGGAATCATTCCGGCCCTCATCGCCGGCCAGTTCGACTTCATCATCGGCGGCATGACGATTACCCCGGCGCGCAATCTGACCGTCAACTTCACGTCGCCCTATTCGGCGACGGGTGTGGACGTCGCAGCCAACAAGGCGCTCGCCGGCAACTTCAAGACCGTCGCGGATTTCAACAAGCCGAACGTCACGCTGGTCACGCGTCGCGGCTCGTCGGCCGCATCCGCCGCGCAGCGCCTGTTCCCGAATGCGACCTTGCGTCTGTTCGACGACGACGCCCAAGCGCTGCTCGAAGTCACCAACGGCCGCGCGCACGCGATGGTCGGCACGGTGCCGCGCCCCTTGTTCGCCGTGCTCGACAACGAGGCGACGCTGTTCCAGCCCTTCGAAAATCCGCTGGTCAAGCAGGCCGATGCGATGGCCGTGCGCAAGGGCGATCCGGACTCGCTCAACTTCCTCAACAACTGGATCCAGGCCCGCCAGCTCGACGGCTGGCTGGAGGAACGCCAAGCCTATTGGTTCAAAGGGCGTACGTGGCGCGACCAGCAGGCCCAGTGAGTTCGAACGACACCGCAATGGCGCCGCCGGTCGAAAACCGGCGGCGCTTTCGTCTGCTCGACGCGGTCATCCTGGCCGTCGTAGCGGCCGCGTGCGCCTATCTGGTTTGGCGCGCGAACACCGTGCTTCATTACAATTGGAACTGGTCGCGGGTCTGGCCCTTCATCCTGCGCTACGACGAAGCGAAGGAAGCCTGGGTTCCCAATCTGATCCTGATCGGCCTGTGGACGACGATCCGCATCGCCATCTGGTCGGCGATCGGCGCGGCGATCATCGGCGCGGTGATGGGCCTCGCGCGCATCTCGCAATCGCTGTTCTTCCGGCTGGTCGCGGGATCCTATGTCGAGCTGGTGCGCAACATGCCGCCCCTCGTTTTCGTCTTCATCGTCTATTTCTTTCTGACCAGCCAGATCGTTCCCCTGATCGGCATCGACGTGGCGTTGCGCAATGCGTCGCCCGCCACGATCGCGACGATCGAAATGCTTTTCGGGCCCGCGCGATTGCTGCCCGCGATCCTGTCGGCGATTCTTTGCATGGCGCTGTTCGAAGGCGCCTACGTGACCGAGATCGTGCGCGCGGGCGTCCAGTCGATCGAGCGCGGCCAGTGGGACGCGTCGAAGGCGATGGCGTTGACGCGCGTGCAGACATTGCGCCTTGTCGTGCTGCCCCAGGCGATCCAACGCACGTTGCCGCCGCTCGCGGGGCAGTTCATTTCGCTGGTCAAGGACACGTCGATCGTGTCGCTGATCTCGATCCAGGATCTCACGTTCCTGGGCAACGAGGTCGCGGCGACGACAACGCGCCTGTTCGAAACCTGGATCATCATCGCCGTGCTTTATTTCCTGCTGTGCTGGTCGCTGTCGCTGGCCTTCGCACGGCTGGAATCGCGGATGGGCAAACACCGATGAGCGCCGGTCGGGCGGCGATCGCGATCGCCGGCGGCGGCGTGGTCGGCCTTTCCTGCGCCTTCGCGCTGGCCGCGCGCGGGCACGAGGTTGCGTTGTTCGACCCCGCGCCGGGGCGGGGCACGTCCTGGGGCAATGCGGGCGGCATCACGCCGGGCTGGGTGGCGCCCTTGGCGACGTATTCGACCTTGCGCGCCGTACCGTCGATGCTGACCGATCCGTTGTCGCCCTTGGCGATCCGGCCCGCCTATTTGCCCGCCTTGCTGCCATGGCTGCTGCGCTTCGCGCTGTCGGCACGGCGCGCGGAGGATATGTCGAAGGCGCTGGCCGCCCTGACGCTGAGTTCGATGGAGGATTGGCGCGAATTCGCCAGCGAGGCCGGCGTGGACCATCTGATCCGCGCGCAAGGCTTGCTCTACGTCTATGCAAGCCAAGCGAGCCGGGACGGGGCCGAAGCCGCGCACGCCTTCCGCCGCCGGCGCGGCGTGGCGCTGGAGGAATTCGACGCGCCGGCCTTGCGCCGCTTCGCGCCGATGCTGTCGGAGAATTATCGCCACGCGGTCTATGCGCCGGGTGCGGGGCATTTTGCCGATCCCGGCGCGCTGTGCGACGGGCTTGCCGCCGCGTTTCTGGCGAAAGGCGGGCGGATCGAGCGGGCGAAGATCGTCGATGTGGCGCCGATCAGCGACGGCATCGCGCTGGTGACCGAGAACGGCCTGTTCCACGCCAAGCAATTCGTGCTGGCGCTGGGAGCACACTCGCAAACCCTTGCGACCAAGCTGGGGGCGCGCGTGCCGTTGGATGTGGAGCGCGGCTATCACGCGCATTTGCCCGTACCCGGCGTTGAACTGCCCGCCCAAATGATCGACGGAGAGGGCAAATACGCCGTCACGTCGATGAACACCGGCCTGCGCTTGGCGGGCACGGTCGAATTCGCAGGGCTGGAAGCGCCGCCCGATATGCGCCGCGCGGAGATGCTGATCGGCCATGCCAAAGCACTGTTGCCGGGCTTGAACGCCGGCGACGCCAGTTTCTGGATGGGTTTCCGTCCGTCTTTGCCCGACGGCTTGCCCGTGCTGGGCCGGTCGCCCGCAAGCCCCAAGGCGATCCTCGCTTTCGGGCATGCGCATTTGGGCACGACGCTCGCCGCGATCACCGCGAAGATCGTGGCGGCTTTGATCGAAGATCGCGACCCCGGAATCGATCTGCGGCCCTATGATCCGCTGCGATTCCGGCACTGGTTTTAAACAACGGAGTGGACGATGACAGCGTGGATCCAAATGCTTCAATACGACGAGTCGACCGGCTATCTGCGCGAGCTTTACGATCGCGTGAAGGGCCCGGGCGGCAAGATCGACAACGTGATGAAGGTCCACTCGCTGCGCCCGCACACGATGGAAGGGCACAGCGCGCTTTACAAAAGCGTGCTGCACCATACCGGCAACACGCTGCCGGTTTGGTTCCTCGAGTGCCTCGGCGTCTACACCAGCCTCGCCAATAAATGCGATTATTCGGTCGCGCATCACTTCGCGGGCCTCACGCGCCTGCTGAAGGACGAGGCGAAGGCCCAGAAGATCTATAAAGCCTTCGTCGCCGTGCAGCCGGAGAAGATGTTCGAGGGCAAGGAATTGGCGCTGCTGCACTATGTCCGCAAGCTGACGCTCGAACCGCAGAGTATGGCCGAGAGCGATATCGTTGCGGCGCGGAATGCCGGGGCGAGCGATGCCGAGATTTTCGAGGCCAATCAGGTCTGCGCCTATTTCAACTATTCCAACCGCCTGCTGAACGGCTTGGGCGTCACCACCCAGGGCGACGTGCTGGGTTTCTCGCCGCCCAATACCGACAAGCTCGACGATTGGGAGCATGTTTGAGGTAGACTGACGGAATGCGCCTCGAACTCCAGACATGGCACAAGGTGCGGGACTATCTGTCCCGCTCGAAGGGCATCGTGGTGCCGATCGGCTCGACCGAGCAGCACGGGCCCGAAGGGCTGATCGGCACGGACCATCTTTGCCCCGAAGCGATCGCGCGCAAGATGGGTGCCGATAAGGGCGTGCTGGTGGCGCCGACGATCCAGGTGGGAATGTCGCAATTCCATCTCGACTTTCCGGGATCGATGTCGCTGCGCCCTTCGACCTTGATGGCCGTGGTGCGCGACTACATTGCCTCGCTGTCGCGCACGGGGTTCGAGCGCATCTATTTCCTGAACGGCCATGGCGGCAACGTGGCGCCGGTGCGCGCCGCGTTTCAGGAATTCTTCGCCGAATTGTCGATGACCGGCCGCGACAAGGATGTGCGGGTGCGCTGCAAGCTGAAAAGCTGGTGGGAGTTGCCGCGCGTCGATGCGCGCCGCAAGGCGCTCTACGGGGCCAGCGAAGGCTTCCACGGCACGCCGTCTGAGATCGCGATCACCCAGGCGGCGTGGCCCGAGGCGATCAAAGAATTCCAATTGCCGCCGCCGCCCTCGCATGGGCGCAACGACCTGCTGGAGCATGCGGGCGACAATTACTACGAAGCGGCCGATTATCGCCGCCGCTTCCCCGACGGGCGCGTGATTTCGGATTCCGCGCTGGCGACGCGCGCGGCGGGCGAGGAGTTCATCGCCCTGGGGGCCGAGGATCTGTTCGAGGAATACGAGCGTTTCCGCGTTTCCGATTAGCGCGTTTCGGCGGCCATACGCGCTTCCAGGCGTCGCACCAGCCACGACACGACCAGGATCAGCGCGAGATATTCGAGTACCAGCATTGTGTAGATCTCGAGCGGCCGGTACTCGATCAACACCAATTCCTGCGCGCGCCGGGTCAGTTCCTGGAACCCGACGACGGAGACGAGCGAGCTCATCTTCAGCACATAGACGAATTGGTTGCCGAGAGCGGGCAGGATTTTGCGGATCGCCTGCGGCAGCACCACAAGCCGCATCGTCTGCCAGCGCGTCAGGCCCACGCTGAACGCGGCCTCCGACTGGCCCTTCGGCACCGACTGGATGCCCGCGCGGAAGATTTCGGCTTCGAAGGCCGAGTCCGAAATCGCCAGTGTGGCGATGCCCGCGACGATCACCGAGAATTGGATGCCCGCCACGACGGGCAGGCCGTAATAGACCCAAAGCAGCAGCACAAGGATCGGCACCGCGCGGAACGTTTCGACATAGGCGCGGTTGAGCAGGCGCAGCGGCTTATGCCGCGACATGCCGGCGATGGCCAGTGCCGCCCCCAGCACGACCGAAATGACGATCGCCAGCACGGAAATGCCGATCGTCGCGATCAGACCTTCGGCGAGGAAGGCGAGGTTCTTCACGCCGCGCGGATCGAACGGCGAGACGACGTACCAGCCCCAATTGTAGGAATGCGTACCGCAGCCCGAAAGAGAAAGCGCCGCGGCCGAAACCGCCAGCGCTTTCCCCCATTTCGGACTTTGCTTTTCGCTTAGGACTTCGGAAGCCACTTGTTTTCCAGCGCTTCGAAGAAGCCTTCGCGCGTCTTCAGCGTGACCCACGTGTTGACGTAGTTCAGCCAAATGGGATCGTCCTGCGCCATCATGAAGGCGGCGGGGCGGCGGTTGCGCGGCGTCACGCTGGACGAGAGCAGCGTCAGCGCATCGAAACGGCGCACGAGCGACGAGGCTTCGACGTTGCTGGTGAGCGTGAGGTCCGCGCGGCCGGCCAGGACTTCCTGGAAGCCGGTCGCCGGGGCCTGAACCGAGACGAGGCGCGCTTTCGGGAAATGCGCCTTGGCCTGATCCTCGAACACCGTGCCCATCGATACGGCGACGCGCACGCCGTCGGCATTGATCGCGTCCCACGAGCCGAAGCGGCCGGCGGCCGTCTTCGCCGCGACGGGGACGGAGCTGAACTCGAAATAGGGCAGGGTGAAGGCAGCACCCCGCGCGCGCGGCATGGTGACCGAAGCGCCCGAGAAAATGTCGAAGCGGTTGGCACCGATGCCGGCGACGATCTGCGCCCACTCGGTCTGCACCCATTCGACGCGCACGCCGCTATCGGCCGCGAGCTGGGTCATCGCTTCGACGTCGAAGCCTTGATATGAGTTCGTCGATGTGTCGCGGAAGCTCATCGGATTGAAGTCGCCGGTCGTACCGACGCGCATCGTGCCGCGCTCCAGGATCTGGTGCAGGCGGGAACGGCCGCCCGCGGCGGCGGGGGCCTGGGCCTGGGCCTGCTGACCGGCGGCGGTCAAGGCTGCGGCACCGACGACGCCTGTGCCGAGCACGCGGGCGAGATCGCGGCGATTCATCGTTTTTCTCCTCTTTTGATTGGCGACGGAAACCTCGAGGCGAGAGTAGACGGCATACGCGGCGCGTCAAGGTATTCGGTGCGTGTCATGAGTCGCGGTCATCGCGCGATGAGAACGGCCGTATGGCGATACGCCGCCCGCTTGTGCACACTGACCCGCATGGGCGCCTATTCCTTCGCCGATCTATTGCGACACGCGTTCCGGGGGCCGGGCTCCGCCGAGCGCGCTTGGCGGGAACGGCCGCTGAAGGACCGTTACGACGCGATCATCGTGGGCGCGGGCGGGCACGGGCTCGCGACCGCGTACAACCTCGCCGCGCGCCACGGCCTGCGCGATGTGCTGGTCCTGGACAAAGGCTGGCTTGGCGGCGGCAATACGGGGCGCAACACCGTCACGATCCGCGCCAATTATCTGCGCGAAGAATCGATCCGCTTTCATGCCGAAGGCTTGAAGCTGTGGCACGAGCTTTCGGGCATGCTCGGCTACAACGTGATGTTTTCCGAGCGCGGACAGCTCGACCTGATCCAGACCTGGGCGAAATTGCGCGATGTGAAGCGCCGCCAATCGACGCTGCGCCTCGCAGGCGTGCCCTTCGATATCGTGTCGCCCGTGGAAGCCAAGCGCCGCGTGCCGATCCTCGATCTCGAAGGCGACAAACGCCTGCCGGTCCTCGCCGCGACCTGGCACCCGACCGCCGGGATTGCGCGCCACGACGCCGTCGCCTGGGGCTACGCGCGCGCGGCGAGCGCGCTGGGCGTCAATATCGTGCAGAATTGCGAAGTGCGCTCGATCGCGCGTGCGGGCGGCAAGGTCGCGGGCGTGGAAACCGCACGCGGCTTCATCGCCGCCGACAAAGTGGCGCTGGCCGTGTCGGGCCATGCAAGCGTGCTGGCCGCCACCGCCGGGCTGCGTTTGCCGATCGAAACCGTGCCGCTTCAGGCGTTCGTGTCCGAGCCGCTGAAGCCGATCCTGTCCTGCATCGTCAACTCGCCAGCCCAAGTCTATCTCTGCCAAAGCGACAAGGGCGAACTTGTGATCGGCGGCGGGTCGGACCCCGTGCCGTCTTATGTGCAGCGCGGTGACTTCACGACCATCGAACGCGTCGCGGCCCATTTGGTCGAGTTGTTTCCGATCCTGGGCCGCGTGCGCATGCTGCGCCAATGGGCGGGCGCGATCGATCTGTGCCACGACACGTCACCCATCGTTTCGAAAACGCCGGTCGAGGGGCTTTATATCGATGTCGGCTGGGGCTCGGGCGGGTTCAAAGCGATCCCGGCGGCCGGGCGCGAATTCGCCGATTTGATCGCCAAGGATATGCCGGGCGATCTGATCGGCGGTTTCGCCTTGTCGCGGTTCGAGCGCGGCCGGCCGCTTTACGAAACCGCCGGCGCATCGAACCGGGATTGATCGCCATGCGCCTTGTCCCTTGCCCCCATTGCGGCCCGCGCGAACAGGCGGAGTTCGTGTGCCTGGGCGAAACCACGCCGCGCGAGATCTATTTCCGCGACAATGCCAAAGGCCCGGTTACCGAGCTTTGGTGGCACAAGCATGGCTGCCGCCATTGGCTGCGCCTTGCACGCAATACCGCGACGAACGAGTTCGGCGCATGAGCGGGTATCGCCTCAAACCGATTCCGCCGGGCGACGACGTCGAGTTCGAATTCGGCGGCCGCGCGTTAACCGGGCATCGCGGTGAGCCGCTGGCGGCCGCGTTGCTCGCGTCCGGTATTCGCGTCGTCGCGCGGAGTTTCAAGTATCACCGGCCGCGCGGCATCGTCGGCTATGGTCGCCACGAGCCCAACGCCCATGTCGGCACGGCGAAGGGTAACGCCCTGGCGACGATCTTGCGCGTCGAAGACGGTTTGAAGGCCTGGCCGCTGAATTGCTGGCCGTCGGTCGATTTCGATCTCGGCGCACTCGCCGATCGTTTCGGCGCTTTGCTACCCGCCGGCTTCTATTACAAGACTTTCATGGGGCCGGGCGGGCGGCTGTGGCCGATCTTCGAGCCGATGATCCAACGTATGGCCGGGATCGGCAAGCTGCCGACCGATCCGGCGCCGCTGCGCGTCGAGAAGCGCTACGCCCATTGCGAAACGCTGATCGTCGGCGGCGGGATCGCGGGCCAGCAAGCCGCGCGCGAAGCCGTGAAGGCGGGCGGGCGCGTCTGGTTGATCGACGACGGTGACGTGCCCGAGATTTCGGGCGTCACCGTGCTGCGTAATACGCTGGTGATCGCGCGGCACGAGGGCGGGTTGTTCGTGGCGGTCGAGCGCAATCCGAACGCCAAGATCGAAGCACGGACCTGGAAGATCCGCGCCGCGCGCGCGATCCTGGCGACGGGTACTGTCGAACGGCCGATGATCTTTCGCGACAACGATCGGCCGGGGGTGATGCTGCTCTCCGCCGTGCGGCGCTATGCGCGCGATCACGGCGTCGCGGCAGGCAAATCTGCCGTCGTGTTCACGAACAACGACAGCGGCCATCGCCACGCGCGCGAATTGACCGAGATGGGCATCGCCGTCCCGGCGGTGATCGATTTGCGCGAGGGCGAGGCGGTCGTCGCGGCGCTGGGGTGTCCCGTGCGCGGGGCGCGTATCGCCAAGCTTGACGGGTCGGGATCGCGCGACATCGCTTGCGATGTGATCGCGATGGCGGGTGGGTTCACGCCGCTTGTTCATCTACATTCGCATGCGGGCGGCAAGCTGCGCTATGCGCGCGACTTCGCGGCGTTCCTGCCCGACGGATCTCATGACGGGGCTGAGACGCGCATCGATCTGCCGCAGGATCATTTGCTGGCGCGCTGGGAAGCGCCCGATACGGGCGGTAAAGCCTTCGTCGACTTCGGCGCCGACGTCACCGCCGCCGATGTGCGACTCGCCGCGCGCGAAGGCTATGACGGCGTCGAGCTTTTGAAACGCTACACGACGCTCGGCATGGCGCCCGACCAAGGGCGCCTTTCCAACATGAACGCGCTCGATATTTTGGCGCGTGAGAAAGGCGTGACCCCCGATCTCGTCGGCACCACGACCTTCCGCCCGCCTTTCGTGCCGACCGAGTTCGCGGCCTTGGCCGAACCGACGGGCAAGCTGCTGAAGCCGTCGCGCACGACCACGCTGACCGCGTGGCACGAGCGGGCGGGTGCCGTGATGTACGAAAGCGGCGCCAATTGGCGCCGGCCCGGCTACTACCCGAAGAACGGCGAAAACCTCGACGCCGCGTGCGCGCGCGAGTGCTTCGCCGTGCGCAATGAAGTCGGCGTCTACGATTCGTCGCCCTTGGGCAAGTTCGAGGTAATCGGACAAGACGCCGGCGCTTTCCTCGATTTCGTCTATGCGACGCGGCTATCGGATTTGGCGCTGGGCCGCGGGCGCTACGCGCTCCAGCTTCACGAGGACGGGCGCTTGTTCGACGACGGGATCGTGTTCCGCCTGTCGCCTGAGCGTTACTTCGTGACGACCACGACCGGCAACGCCGATGCGTGTTTGCAGCGCTTCGAATATTGCCGCCAAATCCTGCGCCCCGATCTGCGCGTCCATGTCGTGCCGGTGACCGAGCAATGGGCCGATATCGTCGTCTGCGGTCCGCAGGCGCGCGACGCGCTGGCGAAGGCGGGGATCGCGCCGCCGCGCGACCTCGGCTTTATGGGGATGGCGGAAATCGAGCTTTTCGGCCGTCGCTGCCTGATCGCGCGCGCGGGCTTCACCGGCGAATTGTCGTTCGAGATCTTGCTGCCGAATTCGGCCGCACCCGCCTTGTGGGATCGGATGATCGCGGCGGGCGCCGTGCCGGTGGGGTCGGAAGCCAATCACGTGCTGCGCATCGAAAAGGGCTTCATCTCGGTCGGGCACGAGGGCGATGGGATTGCGGGGCCGGACGATCTGGGCCTCGGCTTTGCGGTCCATGCCGCCAAGCCCGACTTCGTCGGCAAGGCGGCGTTGCTGCGCGACCGCGCGGATACTAGCTCGCGCCCCCAGCTCGTCGGGGTGCTGGCGCGCGATCCCGATTTCGTGCTGCCTGAAGGGGCGGCGATCTTGCGCGCGGACGCGGCACGGGCGCGTGGCTATGTCACCGCGTCGTGCCGGAGCGGCGCGCTGGGCCGGTCGCTGGCGATGGGTTTGCTGGAAGACGGCCGCGCGCTGATGGGCCAAACCGTTTCCGTCTCGCTGCCGGGCGGCGATGCGGGGGCGATCGTCGTCAAACCGGCTTTCTACGATGTCAGCGGAGGGCGCCAGCGTGTCTGAGGTCTTGACCCTCGTGCTGGGCGCCAAGCCCGGTGCCGGCGCCATTCCGGTGGCGCCGGATCAGTGGCTGATCGCCGGAAAAGCGCCCGATGGAACGCTCTCAATCGACGTGAGCGACGCCTATCAAGCTTTTGAAGTTAAAGAAAATATATTAACGCAAGGAATCGCGTTGGACTTCGCCAAGCTGCCCGCCGATTTCGCCGGACGGACGCGCCTTGGCGAAATCGGCGTGCTGCTGTCGCGCGACGGCGACACGTGGATCCTGCGCTGCGAACGCTCCTACGCCGAATGGGTCGAAACTTGGCTCAGGACGCGCCCTGGCGGTATTTGAACGCTTTGTCGAAGCGCTGGACGATGTACTCGCCGCAAGTGATCGCCGGGTATTTCGCCTGATCCTTGTCGTCGAGCAGATCGCGCGGATCGACCACCGTGTCGGGATGCGGGTCGAAGAACACGGCGATCGAATAACGCTCGCGGCCCGACGCGTTCACCACGCGATGCGGGTTCGACGAGAAGCGCCCATTCGTCCAGCGATGCATAAGATCGCCCACGTTGATGACCAGCGTGCCGGGGATAGGATGCGCGGTCACCCAGCGCCCGTCGGCGGCCAGCACCTGCAACCCGCCGACCATGTCCTGGGCCAGCAGCGTCAATCCGCCGTAATCGGTGTGCGGCGCCACGCCGAACTGCAACTCGCCCATATCCGGCGGCTGGGGTGGGTAGTAGATCGCTGAGCCCCGTGCCAAGGGCTTGGCGAAGGCGCTTTCGAAGAATTTGGGATCGCGGCCGAGGCTCGACGCCAGGCCCTTCAGCAAACGCTGCCCACAGGCGCAGATGCCGAGATAATAATCGTAGAAGGCTTGGCGCAGATGCGCGGGGGCCGCCGGCCAGTTATTCGGGCCCATCAGCGGTTTGCCCGCGGCGACGTCGGGGTCCTTCTCGTCGAGCTCGAGGCCCCAGAGGAAGCTCTCCTTCAGGTCGATCTTGGCGCCGGCATACATCTTCGCCTGGCCGACGGCCAGAAAGCCGCGATGGCGTTCGTTGATCTGCGCGGTGCGTTTGGTGGCCTCGTCCTGCGCGAAGAACGCCTTGCTGGCCGTAAACGCGCCATCGACCGTTTCTTGCGGTACGCCGTGATTTGAGACGTAGAAGAAGCCGATGCGCTCGGCCGCTTCGCGCATCGCCTTGCCGGTTTCGGCGATGACCGCCGGATCGTCGCTGGCAAGCGCGCCGACGTCGATTACGGGGATGTCGTCGCGGGAGATCGTGTTGACTTTCGCGTAGGCCATCGGGGCTCTTCCATCGAAATCGTTCATGTGGGATGCTTCTTGCATACCCAATCCGCAAGACTATCTCGCGGATTCCCCCTGGCTACAATTGAGTGTTATTCATGTCCGGCTCCCCCTTGCTTCATTTGCCGCCCATCGCCGCGTTGCGCGCGTTCGAAGCGGCGGCCCGGCTCAAAAGCTTTACGCTGGCGGCGGAAGAGCTTGGCTTGACCCAAAGCGCCATCAGCCACCAGGTGCACGGGCTCGAAGATCATCTCGGCTTCGAGCTGTTCCATCGCGAACCGCGGCGAATTGTCCTGACCGTGAAAGGCGAGGCGCTGGCCGTTTCGGTCCGCGAGGGCCTCGGCATCGTCGCGCGCACGATCCGCGAATTGACGCGCGCCGACACGGGGCCGCGTCTGGTCGTGTCGACGCTGGCGGGTTTCGCGGTCAAGTGGCTGTTCCCGAGGCTGATCCGCTTCGACGAGCTTCACCCGCAGATCGAGCTTGAGATCGCGACCTCCGGCCAGATGGCGGATTTCTCGGCGAACGAGGCCGATGTCGCGATCCGCTACGGCCTTGGCCATTATCCCGGCCTGCATGTCGAGAAGATCCTGGGCGAGGAGATGTTCCCCGTCTGCGCACCCAAGCTGATGCAAGGGCCCAAGGCGCTGCGCAAACCCGCCGATCTCGCGCGCGTACCGTTGCTGCACGACGATATTCAGCGCTTGGGCGGGCGCGAGCCGGGCTGGGGGATGTGGCTGGACGCGGCGGGCGTGACCGGCATCGACCTTGCGAAGGGCCGCCGCTTCGGCCAGTCGAACATGTCGATCCAGGGTGCCATCGAGGGCCTGGGCGTGGCGCTGGGGCGCGGGCCGTTGGTGATCGACGATCTTAAGGCCGGACGCTTGGTGAAGCCCTTCGAAGTCAGCGTGCCCAGCGGTTACGACTATTATTTCGTGTGTCCCGCGCGCATGCTGGACAAGCCGAAGATTGCGGCGTTCCGCAAATGGCTGCTGGACGAAGCGAAGGCGACCGCTAGCGCGTGAACGCCGCCTTGAAGCGTTGGCGCGTTTCGGCGCCGTGGATGAAGGCGTAATCCTGCTTGCTGGGGGCACCGGCGGTAACCTTCAGCGCGCGGAAAATCGGTCCTTCGCCGCCAAGGATCGTGTCGAGCTCGGCTTCGAATTCCGCCAGCGTCGATATTGTGCCGGTATTGGCGATCCCGGCCCCTTTGGCAATCGCGGCGAAATCGACCTTCGCGGCCGATGGCAACGGATGGCTGCCATTGGCCTCGTAGACGCCGTTGACGCAAACCAGATGCACGAAATTCTTCGGGTTCGCGTCCGCCACGGTGGCGAGGGAACCCAGATTCATCATCAAGCTGCCGTCGCCGTCGAGCACGACCACGCGCTTGTCGGGCCGTCCCAAGGCGAGGCCGAGCCCATGCGACGAGGCAATGCCCATCGCGCCGATCGAGACGTAGTTCAGATCGCGCGGCGCGAGGCGCATCCAATCGAACGCGGCCTGATAGGTCGCGACGATCGCTTCGTCGCGCACGCGCTTGGCGAGAAGGGCCAGACATTCGTCGCGGCGCATCATGGCGCGGCTCCGTCGGCGAGCGGCGGCGTGCCGATCAGCACGCAAACGGGCCGCGAATTCTGGAAGGCGCGCTCGAAAGCCGGGGCGATCTTGGCTTCGTCGTCTTGCGTTTCGATCAGCACGTGATCGACGCCGAGCGCATCGAGAATGGGCTCGATCGCGCTGACCGAAACCTTGGCCGATTTCGACGGCAACACGCCCGCTTCCTTGCCCTGAAGCCCGACCAGCATCGCGATCGGCTGTTCGTATTCCACGCCGACGGCGCGCAGCGCGTTGACGGAGTCCATCAAGCCGGTCTGCTGCATCATCAGGATCGAGCGGCGCCCCGCGAAGCCAAGCCCCGCGCAGATGCCGATGCCTTCATCTTCCTTGCAGATGCGCACCAAGCGGATGTCGTTCTGGCGCGCGAGCGGCCAAAGCAAACCGTCGCTCGTCACGATATCGGGCAATGCGACGACGAACTCGATACCGGCCGTTTTGAGGGCGGCGAGGATGGCGGAACCGCGCGGCGCGCTCATGCCCCACCTTTGAGCAAGCGAGCGAGGGCGGCGAGCACCGCGTCGGTGTCCTCGGCGGTGCCGACACCGATGCGCAATTCGTTCAGGTAATCCGGGTCGCGCCAATCGCGGACCAGGATTCCTTCCTTCGCCAACGCGGTCATCATCGGCGCGGCGGGGCCGTTCAGCGAGACGGAGACGAAGTTTCCGGTGGACGGCCAGGTCTTCAAACCCAACGCCACCAGGCCTTCGGTCAGCCGCTTGCGTTCGACCGCGATCTTATCGAGCGAGGCTTTGAGATGCGCTTGATCGGCCAGCGCCGCGACCGCCGCCGCTTGGCTGGGCGTGGGCACATTGTATTGCAGACGGCAGCGGCGCAAGGCTTCGGCCACGGTCGCATCGCCGCAAATCGCATAGCCCACGCGCATCGCCGCCAGGCCATAGGCCTTGGAGAAGGTGCGCGTCGAAATCCACGGGCCTTTGCGCTTGCGCAGCAGCTTCAGCGCATCGGGCCCGCCCGCGTGGTGGCCAAATTCGGCATAGGCTTCGTCGAGCAGCAGCAGCACGTTCTCGGGTACGCCATCGATCAGCGCCTTCAACGCGGCTTCGTCCATCATGCCGCCCGACGGCGGGTTGGGCGTGCAAGCGACGACCAGCTTCGTGCGGTTGCCGATCGAACGCAGCGTGGCGTCGACGTCGCAAGCGCCATTCTTGTTGATGCGCGCGCGCACCGGTTTGGCGGCGGCGAGTTTCGTCGACAGTGCGTAGCGCGGAAAGCTCGGTGCTGGCACGACCGCTTCGTCGCCGGCCTCCAGCGCGATGACGGTGGTGAAATGGATCAACTCGTCGCTGCCACAGCCCAAAATGACCAGCGACGGATCGACGCCGTAATGCGCGGCCACCGCTTGGGCGAGTTTACGCCCGCCGATATCGGGATAGCGGTTGACGTCGTGCATCGCCTCGATCGCCGCCGCCATCGCCATGGGCGAGGGCGGGTAGGGGTTCTCGTTGAGATGCAGCAGGCGCGGCCGCGTGCCGGGATTCTCGAAATCGTGGAAGGTTTGCGGCTGGCGATAAGCGGGCAGCGCGCGGATCGCGGCGGTGGACCAGCTCAAAGCGTCGGATGCGTCGGTCATGTCGCATCGACGGTAGTCGAGGCGTTCCGGCCTGTCGAATTAGATCATTTCGGGGCGGACTTGCCGGGATTCATGGACTACAAGACGCGCAGCAGCGCCGCCGCCGCCTGCGCGTCGCGGTTCGCGAAACCTTGCGTCAGATGCGCATGAACCGGGGCCAAAACGCCGTGCGCCGCATCGTTGCGGCCCCGCCAGGCCAGCGATTGCGCGAGACTGGTTGCCGCGCGCAGTTCCCAGGCCAAAGCGCCTTGTTCGCGCGCGAGATCGATCGCCCGGGCGAACAAGGCATACGCGGCATCGGTCTCGCCGGCGGCGTCGCGGCGCAGCCCGTCGATACGCAGGATTTCGGGCGTGCACCAGATCGGCGCGGCCATGGCGCGTTCGCGCACCGCGTCCGTCGCCAAAGCGGAATGGATCGTGGCGAACGTATCCTGGTGGAAGCCGGGCAAAGCGGCGTCGGCGACGATCGGTGCGCGGCCTTCGTCCCACGCCGCGAGGATCTCGCGATAGCCGCGCGCGATCGATCGCCACATGTCGCGCGCGATGCCGTCGGCGAGATTGGTCAGCAACTCGACGTAGCGCGTCGCCGCCTTATGGTCGCCGGCCCAGAGCGCGACCGGACAGGCGCCGCTGACCAGCGCGTATCCCAGCCCGAACGGCCGGTCGATGCCCGTCGCGCGTTCGATCGTTTCGCGCGCGACGCCGAGCGCTTCGTCGCCGCGTCCCGACAGGAACAGCGCGCGCGCCAGATGCGCGCCGGCGGCGGCGTGATGGTCGTAGACGAAGGCATGGTCGTGGCGCGCGCCGCGCGGCACGGCGGGGTGCTCGAGTGCGGCGCGGGCGTAGCGCACGCTGTCGGCATGACGACCTGAAACGCAAGCGTCCATCGCCATCATGTCTAGCATCGAGGCTTCGCCGCGCGGCGAACCGTCGCTGAGCTGCAAGGCGCGGAACTCGTCCGTGCGGCGCGTCACGCCGGCGTAGTCGCCGCTCATCGCCGCATGGCCGTAAAGCGACCAGATTAGCTGGAAGCGGAGCGTCGTTTCGCCGGCGGCGATGGAATGGACGATGCCTTGGCAAAGCGCGTCATGGACCGGCTTGCCGGGACCGCGCGTGTGGAATATCGCGTGCCCCAAGGCGAGATGCAGCTTGGTCAAGATCAGCGGATCGATGTCGCCGAGATTGCGCGCGGCCGCCTGCGCGCATTCCAGATGGTCGCGCAGCTCGGGCACCAGAAACTGGCGGAACCACAGCGGCGCCGACGCGACGATCAGTTCGATCGCCATGCGCGGCTCGCCCAACGGCATGAATGCCCATTCGAGCGCGGTGCGCACGTCGGCGATCACGCGCGCGCGCTCGAAAACGTCGTACTCGGCGTCGCCCCAGCGCGGCGCGTCGGCACGTAAGCGCGCGAGGCAGTGGCGCGCGTGGCGCCCATGCGCCAGCGGCGCTTCGCCCGCGTCGCTCAATTTGCGCAGCGCGTAATGGCGCATCGTCTCTAACAGGCGATAGCGGATCGCTTCGCCGCTGCTGTCGGCGACGAGCAGCGACTTCGACACGAGATCGCCGATCGCGTCGACGACCGAGAAATCGCCTTCGCCGGTCGGTGTCGGGCCGGCGACGATTTGCGCGCCGTCGCGCGAAAAAGCGCCGGGAAACACGGCAAGACGTCGCCACACTTTGCGCGAGGTGTCCGAGAGGGTGTCGTGGCTCCAATCGACCATCGCGGCGAGGGAGCGATGGCGCGGATCTGCGTCGCGCCGGCCGCGCGTCAGAATGGCGAAACGATCGTCGAGACCGTCGCGCAAGCCCGCCAGCCCCAGCGTGTTCAGCCGTGCCGCGGCCAGTTCGATCGCTAGCGGCAAGCCGTCCAGCCGCGCGCAAATGCCGATCGTGTCGGCGAGGTTGTCGTGGTCGAGCGCGAAATTGGCTCCGGTCGCCGCCGCGCGCTCGGCGAACAGCCGGATTGCGGGGAAGGTCAGCGCTTCCTGGGCGGTGAGCGCGCGTCCGGGCGGGGGGAGCGCGAGCGGTCCCACGGGCAACACCCATTCGCCGGCGGCGGCAAGCGGCTCGCGGCTCGTGGCAAGAATATGCGTCCCGTGTGCCTGCGCCGCGATCGCCGAGCATAGCGGCGCCATCGCATCGACCACGCGTTCGCAATTGTCGAGGACGAGCAGCATGCGACGCGCGGCGAGGAACGCGACGATGCCGTGCATCGCATGCGTTTCGGCGGTCGGCACCTGCAGCAACGCGGCCAGGTGTTCGACGGCCCCCGCGCGCGACGACAGGGACGCGAAATCGACGAACACCACGCCGTCGGGATAGTTCGGGGCGAGAAGTTCCGCCGCACGCGCGGCGAGCGTCGTCTTGCCGATGCCGCCGGGGCCGGTCAGCGTCAGAAAGCCGCGCCGGCGGATCTGCGTTTGGATTTCATCGAGCGTGGCTTCGCGCCCATAGATGCGTGCGGCCGAAGCGTTCGTGGCGGGCGGCGGTGCCGGGCGCGCGATCGGGATCGCCAAGCGATAGCCGCGGCCGGGAATATTCTCGATCGCGCCGCCACCCAGCGCCCGGCGCAGGGCGGTGATTGTCACCCGCAGATTGCTTTCCTCGACCGTCATGCCGGGCCAAGCGGCGGCGAACAAAGCTTCGTGGTTCAGCGTTTCGCCCGCACGCGCGGCCAGCGCCAGCAGAAGATCCATAGCCCGACTGCCGATCCGCAATTCGGCGCCCTTCTTCGTCAATCGGCGCGCGCCGACATCGAGCGCGAAGGCGCCAAAATGCAAGACTTCCGGCACGCGGAACGGCGTTGGGTCGGATCGGGAACCGTCGTCGGGGGTCATTTCACAACTTTTCGCAAGCCTTAACTCGCCGGCCGGCGGGGGGTAACGCAATCTGCCACGGCTTTCGCACGGCGAACAGATTCCCGTGCGCCGAGAAGGACATACTGATGGCAGAACATGAACATTTTCTTTCGATGAATCGCCGCGCGCTGCTGCAAGGCGCCGTCGCGACCGGAATCGGCCTGACGGCCGGTTTACCCGCTTGGGTTACCCCCGCATTCGCAAACCAGGAGAACGCAGCCATGCCGACCGTTAAAAGCAAGGACGGGACGTCCATTTTCTACAAAGACTGGGGCAAGGGCCGTCCGGTCGTCTTCTCCCATGGCTGGCCGCTGACTGCCGATGCGTGGGACCAGCAAATGTTGTTCCTCGGCCAACGCGGCTTCCGCGTTGTGGCGCATGACCGGCGCAGCCACGGCCGTTCGGAGCAGACCTGGGACGGCAACGATATGGACCATTACGCCGACGATCTGGCGGCGGTGATGGACGCGCTGGACCTGCGCGACGCGGTGATGGTCGGCCATTCGACCGGCGGCGGCGAGGTCGCGCATTATATCGGCCGTCACGGCACGGCGCGCGTGGGCAAGGTCGTTCTGGTCGGCGCGGTGCCGCCGATCATGGTCTCGACCCCCGCCTATCCGGGCGGCGTCGACAAGAAGGTGTTCGACGGCATTCGCGCCGGCGTGGCGACCGACCGTTCGAAATTCTTCCTCGACCTGACGATGCCGTTCTATGGCTTCAACCGTCCGGGCGCCAAGATCTCCGAAGGCCTGAAATTCTCGTTCTGGCAGCAGGGGATGATGGGCGGCATCAAGGGCCTGTATGACTGCATCGAGCAATTCTCGGAAGTTGACTACACGCCCGACCTCCAGCGCATCGACAAGCCGACGCTGATCGTCCACGGCGACGACGACCAGATCGTGCCGATCGATCACTCCGCCAAACTCGCCGCGCAAATCGTCAAGAACGCGACGCTGAAAATCTATGCCGGCGGCTCGCACGGCCTGACGGCGATCGACGTCGATCGCTTCAACGCCGATCTTCTCGAATTCGCGAAGTCGTAAGGGGGGGCGAAATATGGCCGACCCGAAACTCGAAGTACTGACGCCGAAGAACTCGCAGCTCATCGTCATCGACCATCAGCCGCAGATGGCGTTCGGCGTGGCGTCGATGGATCGTCAGTCGATGAAGAACAACGTCGTGGCGCTGGTGAAGTCCGCGCGCGTGTTCGACGTGCCGACGACGATCACGACGGTGGAGACGGAGTCCTTCTCCGGCTACACATACCCGGAGATTCTCGACGCCGCCCCGGACGCCAAAATCCTGGAACGCACGTCGATGAATTCCTGGGACGACAAGAAGGTCCGCGACGCGCTGAAGGCCAATGGCCGCAAGAAAGTTGTCGTCGCCGGTTTGTGGACGGAAGTCTGCAACACGACCTTCGCGCTGTCGGCGATGCTCGAAGGCGGCTACGAGATCTACATGGTCGCGGACGCCTCGGGCGGCACGTCGAAGGAAGCGCATGACTGGTCCATGCAGCGCATGGTTCAGGCGGGCGTCGTGCCGGTCACTTGGCAACAGGTGCTGCTGGAATGGCAGCGCGACTGGGCCAATCGCGGCACCTACGACGCGGTGATCGGCATCGTGAAGGAACATTCGGGCGGCTACGGTATGGGCGTGGACTATGCCTATACGATGGTCCACAAGGCGCCGCAGCGCACGAAGTCCAAGCACGAAGTCCTGCCGCCGGTGAAGGCGTAAGGAAACGGGAGGGGCGGGTGCAGATCTATATCGTCACGCTGGCCGTCGGGATTCTGGTCGGAATCATCTACGGACTTCTGGGCGTGCGCTCGCCCGCCCCGCCCGTGATCGCGCTGCTGGGATTGATGGGTATTCTGATCGGCGAACAGGTCGTGCCCATCGCCAAACGCTTGATCTCGGGGGAAGGGGTCACGGTATCGTGGCTCAAATCGGATTGCGGGCAGCACGTCTTCGGCGAATTGCCCGGCAAGAAAGAGGCCGATCGCCGGCCGGTTTGAGGTTCCATGGACGCCGATCTGATCCTGCATAACGGCCGCTTCGCCACGCTCGATCCCGCCAATCCCGATCCCGAAGCGGTCGCGATCAAGGACGGGCGTTTCCTGTTCGTCGGTGCCACGCGCGACGCGATGGCGCTGGCGGGGCCCAAGACCAAGACTATTGATCTTGGCGGGCGGCGCGCGATCCCCGGGCTGATCGACAGCCACATGCATGTGATCCGCGGCGGGCTCAACTACAACATGGAACTGCGCTGGGACGGTGTGACCTCGCTCGCCGAAGCGATGCGGATGCTGAAGCGCCAGGCGCAAGTGACGCCGGCCCCCCAATGGATCCGTGTGGTCGGCGGGTTCGTCGAGCATCAATTCGCCGAGAAGCGCCTGCCGACGATCGACGAGTTGAACGCGGCGGCACCCGATACGCCGGTTTTCATACTGCATCTCTATGATCGTGCGCTGCTGAACGCGGCGGCGTTGCGCGCCGTGGGTTACGACAAGGATACGCCCAATCCGCCGGGCGGGGAGATCGTGCGCGACACCAAGGGCAATCCCACGGGCCTGCTGCTCGCCAAGCCCAACGCGACGATCCTTTACGCCACACTCGCCAAGGGACCGAAGCTGCCGGCCGAGTATCAGAAGAACTCGACCCGGCATTTCATGCGCGAGATGAATCGCTTGGGTGTCACGGGCGTGATCGACGCGGGCGGCGGGTTCCAGAACTATCCCGACGATTACAAGATCGTCGAGGAACTGCATCGCGAGGACGCGCTCACCCTGCGCATCGCCTATAACCTGTTCACCCAGAAGCCGAAGGGCGAACTCGCCGATTTCGACGGTTGGTCGAAGATCGTGAAGCCGGGCGACGGCGACGATCTTTACCGCCATAACGGGGCGGGCGAGATGCTGGTCTACAGCGCCGCCGATTTCGAGGATTTCCGCGTCGAACGGCCGGACATGCCCGTGAATATGGAAGGCGATCTGGAAGCGGTCGTCGGCCTCCTCGCGCGCAATCGCTGGCCTTGGCGTTTGCATGCGACCTATAACGAGACGATCACCAGGGCGCTCGACGCGTTCGAACGCGTGGCGAAGGATGTGCCGTTCGACGGCTTGCATTGGTTTTTCGATCACGCCGAAACGATCGACGATCGCAATATGGATCGCATCGCCGCGCTGGGCGGGGGTATCGCGGTTCAGCATCGCATGGCCTATCAAGGCGAATATTTCGTCGAGCGTTATGGTGCGGCGAAAGCCGAGGTGACACCGCCGATCGCCAAGATGCTGGCGAAAGGAATCAATGTCGGTGCCGGTACCGACGCGACGCGCGTCGCGTCATATAATCCGTGGGTCTCGCTTGCGTGGCTCACGACCGGACGCACGGTCGGCGATCTGCGGCTATATCCGCCTGCCAATCGCTTGGACCGCGCCACGGCGCTGCGGCTCTGGACGCAAGCGAATACCTGGTTCTCGAGCGAGCAAGGCAAGAAGGGCCAGATTAAGGCGGGACAACTCGCCGACCTCGCCGTGCTCTCCGCCGACTATTTCGCCGTGCCCGAGGACGAAATTGCGGGGATCGTGTCGGTCCTCACGCTGCTCGGCGGCAAGCCCGTGCATGGCGACGGCGATTTCGCCGATCTCGCCCCCGTTCTGCCGCCGCCAATGCCCGATTGGTCGCCGGTGCGGGAATTCGGCGGCTATCAGCGGCGCGCTTCCTACCGCGCTACGCCAGGTGACGTTGCGCGCACGCAAGCCTGCGGCTGCGCGAATGCTTGCGGCGTGCATGGCCACGCGCATGCCGCCGCCTTCGGGGCCGTTCCGGCGAGCGACGCAAAAAGTTTCTGGGGTGCCTTTGGTTGCGCCTGCTGGGCGTTCTGAAGGCCAAGCTTAGTCTTTGATCCGCAATAATAAATATTACTCGAGCCGATGTCGTTAAAGTCCTATACAAATCCTTACATATAGGTAAATCTTATTCCGGACGCCGCAGAGATCGAGAAAATCTGCGGATCGTCCAATGAATAGGGGCTTCGCCGGACGATGACGGAAACCCAAACCAGCGGGGTGAAGCGCGCGGCATATCGCCGTCGCGCGCGCTGGGGGCGTTTTCGCCGCTGGGGTTTGGGGGCTGCGGCGCTGGGTTTGCCGTTTGCGGTGCTGCCCGCCGATCAAGCGAAGTCGCAGGCGCTGCCGACCGGCGGCAATGTGGTCGGCGGCGCGGGCACGATCTCGCAAACCAGCGCCAACCAGCTCACCATCAATCAGAACAGCGCGACGCTGTCGATCGACTGGCAAAGCTTCTCGGTGGGTGCCGGGAACATCGTCCGCTTCATCCAGCCCGATAGCAGTTCGCTCGCCCTCAATCGGGTGATCGGCCCCGACCCGTCGATGATCTTCGGCTCGATCCAAGCCAATGGCCGGGTCGTGATCATGAACCCGGCGGGGATCTATTTCGGGCCGTCGGCGATGGTCGATGTGAACGGCCTGGTCGCGACCACGTCGCGGATGAACCAGGCGGATTTCCTGGCCGGCAATCTCAATTTCTCGATCGCGGGCGACGTCAACGCGCGCGTGATCAACGAAGGCTTCGTCAACGTGGCGCAAGGCGGCTTCGCGGTGCTGTCGGCGGCGGCCGTGGAGAATAAGGGCACGATCGTCGCGCAAGGCGGCACGGTGGTGCTGGCGGGCACGCCGACGTTTACGCTGGATTTCTTCGGCGACGGGCTTTTGAAGTTCGCGTCGACCGGCACGGTCAATCAAGCACCCGCCGGCGCCAACGCGCTGGTCGAGAACAGCGGCACGGTCCAGGCGAATGGCGGGCGCGTGCTGATGACCGCGCGCGCGGCGCGCGACGTGATCAACAACGTGATCAACGTGACGGGCATCGTCGAAGCGCGCTCGGCGCGCATCGAGAACGGCGAGATCGTCATCGACGGGGGCGAGAACGGCATCGTCTCGGTCAATGCGAGCCTCGACGTGTCGGGCCAAACGGCCGACGCCAAAGGCGGCACGATCAAGGTGCTGGGCGAGAAAGTCGGTTTGTTCGAGAACGCGCGCCTGGACGCTTCGGGCGACGCGGGCGGCGGCACGGTTCTGGTCGGCGGCAACTACCAGGGCAAGGGCCCCGAAGCCAACGCCAAGATGGTCTATATGGACGCGCGCGCGGTCATCGACGCGTCGTCGGCGCTGGCCGATGGCGGGCGGGTGATCCTGTGGTCCGACGAAGCCACGCGCAACGCCGGCCATATCGATGTGTCGGGTGCGGTCAATGGCGGCTTCATCGAGGTCTCGTCGAAGGGCTTCCTCGATTTCCGCGGCACGGTCGGTTTGCAGGGGGCGACCGGCAATGCCGGCACGCTGCTGCTCGACCCGACGGACATCACGATTTCGGGCAGTGCCAGCTCCGGCGATATGTCGGGCAGTTCGCCGTTCTCGGGCTCGAACGCGTCGTCGAACCTTTATGTCGCGACGCTGAACGCCGCGCTGAATGGCGGCACGGTGATCGTGTCGACCAATTCGGCGGCCGGCGGAACGGGTTATATCGACATCACGACCGGCATCACCAACAGTGCCGCCAACTCCACGCTTGTCCTGCAGGCCGACGGCGCGATCACCATCACCGGGGCGGGCTCGATCAACAGCGGCGGTTATCTGCTGAATGTCGTGTTTCAGGCGGCGAGCAACATCTCGATCGGCGGCGCCATCAGCACGTCGGGCGGCAACATCACGACGACCGGGTATTCCGGCACGGGCAAGGCGGCGGGCAATCTGACGACGACCGCCAACATCAATACCGGCGGCGGTTTGCTGAACGTGAATCAGACCGGCAGCGTCGACTTCGGCGCGAATGTCACGGTCGGCGGCGGCACCGGTATCGTCACGCTGAACGCCGACGGCGCCGTGACCCAATCGGCGGGTTCCTTCAACGCGGGCGGCGATCTCGTTATCGGTGGTACGGGGGCGGTGACGCTTGCCCAGGCAGGCAACAACTTCCTCAATATCACGCTCAATCGCACCGGCACGTCGAACAGCGTCACGCTCTACAACAACATCACCGGCAATATCCAAACCTCGACGCTCGGTACGGGCGGCTTCGCGTATACGAGCGCCACGGCGGGTTTCACGCAGTCGGGTGCCATCACACAGGACGCCGGCGCCACCGGTATCGTGTCGATCAACGGCGGCTCGGGCACCGTCACGCTCTCGCAAGCGAATAGCTGGTCGGGCGATCTCAGCGTCGGTGGCGCCAGTATCACCGTCTCCGGCGCGCAGACGTTCACGAACACCGTTTCGAAAAGTGCGAATTTCGTCCAGACCGGCGCGGGGGGGGTGTCGATCACCGGCAATATCCTCGCGACGTCCGGTTCGGTCGCTGTCGTGGCCACTTCCGACACGCAAGTCGCGATCGGCGCGCAGATCACGACGCTTGGCGGCAACATTCAGCTCTACGCCGATGCGCCGGGCGGTATTACCGGCTCCGGCACGGGGACCGGCAACCGCAATGGCGTGTCGACCCTGTCCGGTGCCGACCTTAATGCGGGCGGCGGAAATATCACGATCGTCGGGCGCGGCGGAAACTCCTCCAACAATGTCGGCGTATCGATCCTGGACGCTCAGGTGCGAACGTCGGGAACAGGCTACATCTCGATCGAAGGCTTGGGCACCAGCGCCGGCGGCGGCCATTCGATCGTGGTCGAAAACTCCTCGGTGACGTCGACCAGCGCCACCGGCAGTATCGCGTTCATGGGGCCAAACCCCGGTGGCGGCAATGCCGGCCTGTCCCTTAAGGGGGCCAGTGTCACGCTCGGCGGCGCTTCGTTTCAAAACAATCTGATATTGCAGGTCGATTCGATAACCAATTCGGCGACGAGTTTGTCGCTGACCCGGCAAGCGGGCGGCGGGACGGTCACTTTCCTTACCTTGTCCGGGGGCGACGTCATCCTCAACGGCACGGGCTCCGGTCTCGGCGTGACGTCCGATATCCTGAGTGGGATATCCAATTTCGGCACGATCCAGATCGGCAGCGCCTCCGCCACCGGTAACGTCTCCGTCGGTGCGGCCTATACGGCGCCGAACAACACGAATTTGTCGCTGATCGGCACGGGCAGCGGCACCGCCACGGTCGGCTACGCGTTGACCACGCAAGGGACCGGCAGTTTGACGGTGTCGGGCGATGCGGGGGTTGCGATCAATGCCAATCTGACGACCGGCGGCGGCGATATCCTGATCAAGGGCAATGTTTCGTCGTGGACGACCCCCAACACCAACACGGCGCCAACCTTCGGTTCGGCGTCGGGTACGTTCACCGGTGTCGCCATCGCCTCGGGCGTGACGGTCAACGCGGCGGGCGGCAACATCGCGATCGCCGGCAAGGGCGGCGATTCCGGCATCAACCAGTACGGCGTGTCGATGGCGGCGAGTTCGGTCGTCTCGACGACGGGCGCGGGCACGATCAACATCGTTGGCGAGGGCGGCGCGTCCGCGTCCAACGGCGGTGGCACCGGCGGCGCGCATATCGGTCTTTATTTCAACGGCAACGCAGCGGGCACCTTTGCCGATATCTCGTCCCAGAACGGCTCGATCACCCTCACCGGCACGGGCGCCGGCACGGCGGCCACGTCCAACAACAACGACGGGATGGCTTTGCTGTACGCCAAAGCGCGTGCCACCGGCACCGGGGCAGTGACGCTGACCGGTACGGCCAGTTTCGGCGCCAGCCGCGGTGTCACGCTCTTCGGCACGACGACGGAGGTTTCGTCGGCTGGCGGCGCGATCTCCGTTACCGGTACGGGCGGCGGAAGCGAGGTCGTCGCCGCCTACGGCTTCGTCAGCCGCGGGATCGACATGGTCGACGGCGCGAGCGTGTCGTCGACCGGCGCGGGGAACATCACCTTGCGCGGCATCGCGGGTTCGGCGGGCAACGGCTTGGTCTTCCGAGGAACGGCGGCGACGGTCGGCGGCGCCTCGCATACCGGCAATACGACATTGCGCGCGGACGACTTGGTCAACTCGGCCACAACCTTGACACTGTCGCGCCAAGCGGGCGGCGGCACGATCATCTTCCGTACCGATACGGACGCGACGACCATCGGCGTCAATGGCGGGGCGGGCACGCTCGCCATCACAAGCGGGATTCTGAGCGCCGTCTCCGGATTTTCGATCCAGGAAATTGGCTCGGCCAGTCAGACCGGCGCGATCACGACGGGCGGGGGCTGGACGCTCGCGCGCAACACCGATCTGATCTCGACGACGGGCGGCACGATCTCGCTCGGTTCGACGGCGCTCGGCGGGAACATCCTGACTTTGAACTCGGCGGCCACGGCAACGCAGTCGGGCACGATAAGCGGCTCGGGGACGCTCAATTTCGAGGGTGCCGGCGACGTCACCTTGGCCAGCGGCGCCAACAGCTTTACCGGCACGCTGACGCTCGCCAAGTCGGGGACGGCGGCGAACGTCACCATTTGGACTTCCGGCGCGATGAACCTGGGTGCATCGACGATGGGGACCGGCTCGCTGTCCTGGACATCCGTCGGGCTGACGCAGTCGGGCGCTTTCATCCAGGACGCGGGCAGTGCGGGCGCCGAGTTCAACGCCAACGCCGGCAATATCGCCCTGACGAACGCGTCGAATGCGTTCGTTGGTCCTTTGTCGCTCTACAACTCCGGCGGCGGAACGGCGCAGCTCACCAATTCCATCGCGACCAATCTCGGGTACTCCACTATCGGGGCCGGTCTCACCGTCGTTTCGGGCGGCAATATCACGCAATCCGGGCAGATCTCGGCCGGCGGCACGTCGTCGTTCACGGCCAATGGCGGCTCGATCATGCTGACCAATGCGAGCAATGCGTTCGGCGGCACCATCGCGCTAACCACGACCGGCGCCAACATGGATGCGTCGGTCACCACCGGCGCCGGATTGACTTTGGGCGCGGTCGCGATCACCGGCGATCTGACGGCAACCGCGCCGGGCACGCTTACCTTGGGCAGCGCGATCACCATGGCGTCCGGGAAAAACGTCACCGTGACCGCGAGCGGAGCGGCCAGCGCGCTGATGTATCTGAACGCCAATTTGACGCTCGCGGGCGGAACGTTCACCGCGACGTCGGCGCGGAGCATCTATGTCGGTAGCGTCACGATTAATTCGGGTGGCGGCGACATCACGATGTCCGCGAACGCGACGGGTGCGAATGGCGGACTCGATTTCGCGGGCCTCTTCGTGAACGGCGGCACGATCGAATCGCGCGGCGGCAATATCGACCTCACAGGCAAAGGCAGCGCTTCGGGCACGACCACGTACGGCCAGCACGGCATCTTTCTGAACACCGGTATCGTGCGTAGCTATACGTCCGCCGGCGATGGCACGACCGGCACCATCACGCTGACCGGCGCGGGCGGTTCCTACGCGGGCGGGAACAATGGCGGCGTGACCATCCTCGGCGCAGCGAGCGTGGTTTCGTCGCGCGACGGGGCGATCACGATCAACGCGACCGGCGGAACGGGCGCTTCGGGCGGCAATGCGGGTCTTTATATCGGCGGCGGCGCGATCCGCACCGACGGCGCAGGTTCGATCACCGCGACGGCGGCCGGCGGCGACGGCAACGCCTCGCGCGGCATCGCCGTGACCGGCGCCTCGGGGGCCTATGGCCTGATCGAAACGACGGGTTCCGGCAACATCACGCTCACCGGGACCGGCGGGACCACGGCCGGCAACAATGTCGGCGTCTATGTTTTCGGCTCCGACTACGGCGTGATCCGCGCGACCGGCACGGGCAACGTCTCCGTCACCGGCACGGGCGGCATCGCCAATTCCGCCAGCAATGTCGGTATCGCGGTCCAGGATACGAACTCGGTGATTTCGACCAATAGCGGCACGCTGACGCTCGACGGTACGGCCACTTCCTCGGGGACAGACCCCCACGGCGTATACGTGGCGTTGGGCGGTGCCGTGACGTCGACTTCGGGCGCGATATCGATCACCGGCGATTCGACGAACGGCTATGGCTTCGCGACCGGCGGGTCGAATTGGACGATCGGCGGCGGCACGACGACCGGAAACATCTCGATCGTCGCCGATACGGTTAACTTCACCACGACCGGCGCCTCGATCCAGACCACCGGCAACGTAACCATCAATCCGGTGACCGCGAGTACGACGATCGGCATCGGCGGCGGCACAGGCACCCTGCAGATTGTCGACGATTTGAGCTTCGTCAACGCTGGCAATCTTTTGATCGGCGGCTCCACCGCGGGTGCGATCGAGGTCGGCGCGTCGGGGCTGAGCACGAACGCCAATTCCAACCTAATGCTTCGGGGTACTTCGATCGCGCTTTACGGCAACGTGACGCTGGACACGACCAAGACGCTGACCTTCCACGCCAACAGCGCCGGCGTGAACCAAGCGGGCGGCAACACGATCACGGCGCAGAATCTGATCCTGCGCGGCGCCGGCGATTTCCTGTTGAACCACGGAAATTCGGGCTACAACGTGATCGAGCACGTGGCGGCGAGCGTAACCGCAGGTTCGGGCTCCGGCATTATCGATCTGCGCACGACATTCGCTTCCAGTATTTCGCGGGTCGACTCAGAAACCGACACGACTGGCACGGTCAGCGGCATAACCACGCCGGGCAATCTGACATGGGTCGCTTCGGGCGGATTGACGCAAGCCGCCGGCGCCGCGGTGAATGTCGGCGGTGCCACGACCCTTACCGCGCAAAGCGGCAGCATTTTGTTCGACAACGCGAGCGGCAATATGTTCACGGGCCCCGTGTCGTCGACGAGCGGCGCTGGCGGTGCCATCCATCTGACCGGAGATTCGCTTTTTCTTGGAGCCACGGTATCGGACGGCGATCTGATTTTGAGCGCGACGTCCGGTGGGATTACCCAAAGCGGGCTGCTTACCGTTAGCGGCAATTTGAACGCGTCGGCGGCGGGTGGGTCGCTCGGGCTTTCGACCCACAACAATGTTGTCGCGGGGTCAGTCTCGCTGGCGACGTCCGGCGGATCGAATATCGCGTGGGGCCAATCCGGGCCGCTGTCGGTGGGTAGCATTTCGTCGAGCGGCACGCTGAACGTCAGCGTTACCGGTGGGGCGATCACTCAAGTCGGGGCGATTACGACTGCGGGCGCTGCCGATATCAGCGCCGATACCGGCAACATCACACTGACGAACGCCTCCAACGCGTTCGGCGGCCCGTTGACGCTTTATGCCGCGTCGGGTTCCGCGTCAGTGACGACGGCGGGCGCTTTGTCGATCGCAGCCATCGACGTGGCCAACTCGCTGGCAATCACCGCCGGCGGGGCGATCACGCAATCCGGCGCCATCCAAGTGGGCTCGGGCACAACCAGTCTTGCCGCCACAGGCACGATGACGTTGTCGAACAGCCTCAATAGCTTCGGCAGCACGCTGGCGCTGACCGGCGTGGGTGGCGCGCTTGATGGCACGGTCAACGGTAACTTGGGCGCGGCAGCCGCGCCGGCGGTGACGGCCGTCGGCAATGGCTTCACTTTCGGCGGTACTTCGATCGCCAATTCCGCGACGACATCGCCGGGCGGCAATGAAGGCACGACGCTGACGACCGTCACGACCGAAACGCTGGCGCAGATCATCACCCAGATCCTGACCTCGACCACCACGACGGCGTCGTCCTCGACCGCGACGACCGACGCGGCGAACGTCAACCCGGTCAGCCCGGCGGCGGTGCAGGCGATGCTGATCGCGATCCTGACCGAGGCCGCGTCGCCGGCTGGCGGCACGGGCGGGGGGCAACAAGGCAGCGGCGAAGGCAGTAATCCCCAAACGGCCGGTAGCACGCCGCAGACCGGCGGCACGCAATCCAGCACGCCCACCCCGGCGGCGGGGGCGGGCACGTTCGCGGCGGGCACCACGATCACGATCAACACCTCGGGCGGTGCCGTTCAGTCGATCACCGTGACGCCGGTGGGCGGCGGCGCGCCGGTCACGATTCTGCCGGGCTTGCTGAACCTGACGCCGCCCGCCATCCCGACCGCGACCTCGACCGGCACCCCCGGCATCTCCGGCAATTTCCCGCTCAGCTGGCGCCAGTAGCGTCGCGCGACTTCGTCCACTATCGTGACGGCCGCTCGTGAATGAGGGAGTCGGCGTTGTCGCGCGGCCAAACGAAAACGAAGAAAGTCACGAAACCCCGTGCGCGGTTGAGCGCCGATCAGTCGCGCGAATTGATCCGCGGCGTGGCGCGCGACCTTTACGTGCGCAACGGCTATGCGGGTTTCAGCTTCGCCGACATCGTCGCGGTGACGGGCACGACGCGCGCCAATGTGCATCACCATTTCGGCGGCAAACACAAGCTGATGGCCGAGCTCGTCGCGCAATTCGCGGCGGATGCGGAAGCGCGCATCCTGTCGCATTGGGCGCGGCCGGGGGAAAGCTTCGCCGTGCGCTTGCGCCGCCAGCTTGCCGATCTTCGCGCCTTCTACGACCGCTACAATCCCAAGCGCGGCGAGCGCAACGTGTGGAGCCCGCTGGCGCGCTTGCGCTTGGATTTGCCCGTGCTGGGGCCGCTGGCGGCGCAAGCGCTGGAACGCGTCGATAAAGTCTACGAGAAGGCGTTGACCAAAGCGGTGCGCGAGGCCGTCGAATCGGGCGAGTTCGCACCCGCAACACCGGTTGCAGACGTGGCGCGGCTGGTTCGGTTCGTCGTCCAGGCTTGCCCGCCGACGACCCAGGATACCGGCGGATTCGAAAGCGTCGAAGCCACCTTCCGCGCGCTCGAAAGGGCGATCGCCGCCGCCTGGCGGCGCTGATATCTGCATTTGCAATGCGGCACGATGGCGCGGGATTGACTCGCGCTGTCCATTCCTCGATACTTACTTGCACGTAAGTCAGCTGCGATGACGCGGCGGCGATCGGGGAGAAAACGCATGGCGCGAGAAACGAAGTTCGAGCGGTTCGAAATCCGTCAGATGACGGGAACGATCGGCGCGGAGATTACTGGCCTCGACCTCGCCCGCGACCGCAACCCGGAAACGATGGCCGATCTCAAACGCGCGATCCATCGCTATCACGTGCTCGCGATCCGCGATCAGAAGATGGCGCTCGAAGACGTGCATCAGGTGCGCGCGGCGTTGGGGCCGTTCAGCGGCAACCCGGTGCACGAGCCGATCGACGGTTACGACGATCTGATGGTCCTCAATCGCGAGCCGGACGAAACCGGCAAGGTGATCGGCGAGGACTGGCATATGGATCTCGCATGGCTCGCCAAGCCGCCGGGTATCACCATGCTCTACGGTCACGAAGTGCCGCCCGTGGGCGGGGACACGTGTTTCACCAGCCTCGAATGGGCGTATCGTTCGCTGTCGCCCGCGATGAAGGCGATGATCGAGGATTTCGTCGTCGTCCATTCCGGCAAGGGCGTTCTCGGTCAGCAATACGGCAGCGTGAAGATGCGCGCCGACGTGCATAAGATCGCGAGCTTCGAGGTCGAGCATCCGCTGGTCTGCAAGGACCCGGTGACGGGCGAGCGCTATTTGTTCATCAGCTCGGTCATCGACCGCATCAAGGGCTTCACGCAAGCCGAGACGCGCCCGATCATCGACTATCTGTTCAAGGTGGCGACGCGCCCCGAATTTAACTGCCGTCTGCGCTGGGCGCCGGGCACGCTGGGCATGTGGCTGAACCCGTGCGTTATGCACACGGCGATCAACGATTATCCGGGCTATCGGCGCACGATGTATCGGTCGACGATCGAGGGATGGACGCCGATCGCGGCGAGCGGCAAGCGCGCGGCAGCCTGACAGGCGAAGACGACATGGGCTCGACAATCACGAAACGGCAATTCGCCGCGGCGTTGCCGTGGATCACGCCGGCGCACGGGTTGCTGCTGACGGTGATCGTGATTCCGGCCGTCTACGTGATCTGGCTCAGCGTCACGAACTCGACCTTCGGCCGCGCGCCGAGCTTCGTCGGTCTCGCCAACTACGTGAAGGTCCTGAACGACACGTATTTCTGGCGCGCGCTGGGCAACACGATCTTCATCGTCGCGCTGGTCGTGCATTTGGAGCTGCTGCTGGGCCTGGGCATGGCGCTGCTCTTCGCGTCGGGCCTGCCGTTTCGGGGCTTGCTGCTGGCGGCCGTGCTGGCCCCCTATGCGGTGTCGGAAGTATCGGCCGCCGTCATCTGGCGCTATCTGTTCGATCCGGACGTGGGCCCGGTCAGCGTGGCGATGAAGGCGATCGGCCTGCCGATCCTGGAATGGTCGATCGAGCCGTCGCATGGGCTTGCGCTGATCTCGCTTTTGTCGATCTGGCTGCACCTGCCGTTCACCTTCCTGATCCTTTACGCCGCCCGCCTGTCGATCCCGCGCGAGCTTTACGAGGCCGCGTTGATCGACCAAGCCACGCCGTTGCAGATGTTCCGCAAGGTGACGCTGCCGCTGCTGGTTCCGGCTCTCGTGGTCGCGGCGTTGTTCCGCTACATCTTCGTCTTCCGCATGTTCTCCGAAGTCTGGCTGATGACCCAGGGCGGCCCGGCGCGCCAGACGGAGGTGCTCGCGGTCTATCTCTATCTCGAAGCCTTCCGCTTCAACGCCTTTGGCGAGGCGGCGGCGACCGGCTGGATCATGCTGGCGATCTCGCTCGTCCTCGTGGCGGGATATCTGTTCGCGCTGCGCAAGGACATGACCTCCGATGCGCGCTGACCGGATCGG